>Ga0105044_10000026_pt1 | contig 126938 bp, 116 predicted proteins | sample MAT01_FD_78092 | JGI IMG/M metagenome (GOLD analysis project Ga0105044, IMG submission 78092) | Freshwater microbial communities from Lake Fryxell liftoff mats and glacier meltwater in Antarctica - MAT-01 | ecosystem: Environmental > Aquatic > Freshwater > Ice > Liftoff microbial mat | place...
CAGCCGCGCGGCGGTGCGATGGATGCGGCGCGAGGCGGCGCGCCTCGACGTCGATCCGAGTCGCATCGCGGCCTTCGGCTACTCCGCAGGTGGCCACTTAGCGGCGCTCCTCGCCACCGATCCGCCCGACGACGCCGCAGCCCGCGTGCAGGCGGCGGTGGCGGGCGGCGCGCCGACCGACCTCGGCCGCTTCGGCGACGTCCGGGTGATGCGCCGGCTGCTCGGCGACGACCCCGTCGCCCTGCCGGCGCGGGCGCGGGCGGCGTCGCCGCTGTCGTACGTCAGCAGCGACGACGCGCCGCTGTTCCTCTACCACGGCCGCGCCGACTGGTTGGTCGATCCGGTCCACACCCAGCTGTTGCGCGACGCCCTGCGCGACGCCGGCGTGCCAGTTACCTACCTCGAGACGCCATACGGCCACATGGCGACGTTTGCCTTCGACGACGACACGGTGGCGGCGGCTATCGGCTTCCTCGACGTCTGGCTGGCGCACGGGGGGAGCGGCGACGCCGCGCCGTGACGCCCCTGGCGCGGCTACGGCGAGGAGAGCGACGCGGCGCGGTAGGCCGGCGGAGTGTCGTACAGGATATGCCCGTGCAGGCCGATGAAGTCGTCGAACTTCGCCGCCAGCTCGCGCATGGCGAGGTTATTGTTCCAGCGATCGTAGGCAGTGCGGTCGCGGAACGTGAACACGGTGGTGACGAGCGGTCCGCGACGGCTGCGGTCGACGCCGGTCTCGATGCGCTCGACGCCGCCGAAGGCCTTCGTCTTGGGCATGAACTCGTCACGGAACCAACGTTCAAAGACCTCGAGCTGGCCGGGCTTGATGTCGTAGGTCTGCACCAGGAAGACGCCGCCGCCCGGCGGCGACGCCGGCAGCGGCGCCGTCGATGCCGCCGCCAGGGGGGCGGCGATTGGCGCCGCCGACACGGCGCCCGGCGTTGCGCCGGCGGCCGGCGCGTGGCACGGCGCGTCGCCGCCGCTGGTCAGGCTGGCGAGGAAGGCGACCAGGTCCTGCACCTGGGCGACGGTCAGGTCCGGATACGACGGCATGGTCGAGCGCCCCTGCGCGTCGATGTAGCCGGCCCCCTCGATCAGCACCGCGTTGGGGTTGACGATCGCCTCGAGGAAGTACTGCGGCGGGTGGTGCTTCCCCATGCCCGTCAGTTCGGGCCCGACGACCGCTTCGCCCGGCGGCGGCGTCGGCAGGTTCGCGCCGGCGACGATGTGGCAACTGCCGCACCCCTGCTCCATGAACACCTGCCGGCCGCCCTGCACATCGCCCGGCTGCAGCGTCAACTCCCAGCCCGGTGGCACTCCGCCGGCCGCGTGCAGCGCCTCCATGGTGATGCGTACCGACGCCGGCGTCGGCAGCGGCGCCTGCGCGGCGGCAGCGGCGCAGGAGAGAAGCAGAACCAGCTTCACATAGAGTAACGGAGCAACGGAGCGGCACCGGGTCGCTACGCGGCGCCTCTCCGTTGCTCCGTTGCTCCGTGGGAATGGCTTCTCGGGCATGCCTCAGTCGATCTGCCTGGAGCCGCGCGAATTGCAAGCCCCGAGGCGGGACGGGATAAGGCAGTCATGAAGCATTTCTCCATGATCCGCAGCTTCCACGTCGCCGATCTGTTCACCATGGCGAACGGCGGCTGCGGCGTGCTGGCGGTGTTTCTCGCCATGCGCGCGCTGGCCGCGGACGAAGCCGCCTGGCTGTGGACGGCGGCGGCGCTGGTGCCGCTGGCGATCGTTTTCGACGTCCTCGACGGGCGTATCGCGCGCTGGCGGCACCGGCAGTCGCCGCTGGGGCGCGAACTCGACTCGCTCGCCGACGTCATCTCCTTCGGCGTCGCGCCGGCGGCGATCGCCTACGCGGCTGGTCTGCGCAGCGCCCTCGACCAGGCGGTGCTGATCTACTTCGTCCTCTGCGGCCTGAGCCGCCTGGCGCGCTACAACGTCACCGCCGAGTCGCTGCAGGGCGCCGATGGCGAGGTGCGCTACTACGAAGGCACGCCGATCCCAACCAGCGTCCTGCCGCTGGCCCTGCTCCTGGCCGCCTGGGCGACCGACCGCCTCGGCGCCAGCAGCGTGTTCGGCCTGCCGTTCCATCTCGCGACCCTGCTCTTCGCAGTCTCCGGCACCCTGATGATCAGCAAGACCCTGAAGGTGCCGAAACCATGAGGGGCGCCGCCGTCCTCGCGCTGCTGCTCGCCGGACTGGCTGGGTGCGGTGGGGAGGGACGCGGCGCGCCGGCGCCCAACGTCACCGTGCTGCGCGCCCTCGGTGTCCCCCTAGCCGTTGGACTGGCTGCGGCCGCGTTGCTGCACGCCGGCCCGCCGCGCCGCCAGGACCTCCGGTGTTAGCGCCCGGGCGTGCGCGCGCGACGCCTCGCGCTCCAGCGCCAGGCCGCGGGCTACCGTCTCCGCGTATCCCTCGTCGATGACGCGCTTGTAGGCGCGCAACACCGCCGGCTCGCAGGAGAGCATGTCGGCGGCGAGGGCGCGGCAGGCGGGCAGCAGCGCCGCGGGCTCGACGACGCGGTTCACCAACCCCCAGGCCTCGGCCTGCTCGGCGCTCAGGTAGTTGCCGGTCAGCGACAGCTCCTTGGCACGGTAGATGCCGATGGTGCGCGACAGCTTCTGACTCAGACCCCAGCCCGGCATGATGCCGACGCGCGCGTGCGTATCGGCGAAGCGCGCGCCACGCGCCGCGATCAGGACGTCGCAGGCCAGCGCCAGCTCGAAGCCGCCGGTGATGGCGAAGCCGTTGATCGCGCCGATCACCGGCTTGCCGCACCCCTCCAGCGCCGCCACCAGATCGCCGCCGGCGATCACCGCGGCGGTGTCGTCGGCGGCGCCCGCTTCGCCGCCGAGCTCCTTGAGATCGAGCCCGGCGCAGAAGGCGCGGCCCGCGCCGGTGAGGATGATCACGCCCACCGCCGCGTCCGCCGCCAAGCGGCGGAAGTCATCGACCAGGGCGGTGCGCAGGGGGCGCGACAGCGCGTTCATCGCCTCCGGGCGATTGAGGGTGACGGTCGCGACACCGTCGCTCAGGTCGGTCAGCAGGATGTCGGTCGGCATGGTCACTCCACGGTCACGCTTTTGGCGAGATTGCGCGGCTGGTCGACGTCGCGGCCGAGTTCGACCGCCGCGTAGTAGGCGATCAACTGGAGCGGCACGGTGAGCAGGATGGGGTTGAGCTCGTCCTCGCTCGGCGGCACCAGCAGCAGATCGTCCACCTTGCCGAGCAGGCGCTCGTCGCCGCTGTGCGTGACGGCGATCACCGGCCCGCGCCGGGCGCGGATCTCCTCCAGCGACGAGAGCGATTTCTCGTACAACGCGTCGCGCGGCAGGATGACGAAGGTCGGCGTGTCTGGGCAGACCAGCGCCAGCGGCCCGTGCTTGAGCTCCGAGGCCGGGTAGGCCTCGGCGTGGATGTAGGCGATCTCTTTCAACTTCTGCGCGCCTTCCATGGCCACCGGATAGCCGTTGGCGCGCCCGATGTAGAAGGCGTTGGCACGCCCGGCATACCTGCGCGCCACGGCGCGAATGCTCTCGGCGCCGCGCAGGATCTCGCGCATCTGGTCGGGCAGCTTCTGCAGCGCGTCGATCAGGCGCTTGCCGGCCGTCGGCGACAGGTCGCGGATCCGGCCCAGGTAGAGAGCCAGCAGCGCGAAGGCGACCAGCGTGCAGGTGAAGACCTTGGTCGAGGCGACCGAGACCTCCGGACCGGCGTGGATGTAAATGCCGCCGTCGCAGGCCCGCGCGATGCTCGAGCCGACGACGTTGACGATGCCGAGCACCCGCCCGCCCTTGCGCTGCACCTCGTGCACGGCGGCGAGCGTGTCGGCCGTCTCGCCCGACTGGCTGACGGCGACGTACAGGCAGTCCTTCTCGATCACCGGGTTGCGGTAACGGAACTCCGACGCCGCCTCGGCATCGGCAGGCACGCGCGTCAGGGTCTCGATCAGATGCGCGCCGCCGATGCCCGAGTAGTACGCCGAGCCACAGCCGAGGATCTTCACCCGCTTGATGTCGAGCAAGTCGCGCGGCGTCAGGTTCAGGCCGCCGAGATGGGCGGTGTTGAACTGCAGGTCGAGCCGCCCCTTCAGCGTCCGCTCGCACGCCTCCGGCTGCTCGAGGATCTCCTTGAGCATGTAGTGCTCGTGCTCGCCACGATCGTACGCTTCGTGCCCCCATTGCACCGTCGCCGGCGCCTTGCTGGTCGGCTCGTCGTCGAGGTTCACCGTGCGGTAGCCGCCGGCCTCCACCACCGCCACCTCGCGGTCGTCGAGATACACCACCTGAGCGGTGTGCCGGACCAGCGCGGCGACGTCGGAGGCGACGAACATCTCCTTCTCGCCGATGCCGAGCACCACCGGACTGCCGTTGCGCGCCGCAACGATGCGGTCGGGCTGGCGCGCGTCGAGTACGGCGATGCCGTAGGTGCCCTGAATCGCCGTCAGCGCCTGGCGCACGGCCTGGTCGAGCTCGCCGCCAATGGCCTCGATGAGGTGCGCCAGCACCTCGGTGTCAGTGTCCGAATGGAAGACATGCCCGGAGGCCTCCAACTCGGCGCGCAATTCGGCCGCGTTCTCGATGATGCCGTTGTGCACCACCGCGATATTGCCGCTGCAGTCGAGATGCGGATGCGCGTTGGCGTCGCTCGGCTCGCCGTGCGTCGCCCAGCGCGTGTGGGCGATGCCCACCGTGCCCTTCAAACGGCGCGGCAACGTCCCCTCCATCTGGCGCACCTTGCCCGCCGCCTTGTGCACCTTCAGCCCGCTGCGCGCCACCACCGCCACGCCCGACGAGTCGTAGCCGCGATACTCGAGCCGATGCAGCCCGGCGATGAGGATCGGCAGCGCATCCTGGCGGCCGACGTATCCGACGATTCCACACATAGAGATCCTCCACGAACCAACGCCGCGACCACAGCCCGGTCACGCGCCGCCCTCAGCCGTACACCAGCCGCCGCACCTGTCGTTCGCTCAACGCCGGAGCGACGAAACGACGCTCGCGCAACTCGCTGAGTATGTGCGCAAAAATCTGCGGGTTCTTCAGACTCTCATCCTGCAATTCGGCGTGTCGCCGCGCCACGAAGGCCTCCAGCGACTCGGAACAGAAGGCCAACACCTCCGCCACCACCCGCTCCGCTTCGGCGCGGCTCAGACGCGTCGTCTGCTCCAGATGATCCAGCAGCGCCGAGAAATCCGTGGAAGTCTGCATGCCCAGGATCACAGCAGACCATTACCAAGGCTCGCTTTCAATCTATTTGCCCGACATCGGGCACAATCGATCCGGTTGTGACTTCCTTGGTTGCAAGACGGCGGAGGCCGTGCGGATGGGCCCTCCAAGCTTGGCGCCTTAATCCACGCGACGGCGTCTCCCATATCGCGGTTGGGGGCTTGTAGGACCCCCGGTTCGCCGCCATTACTGAGAGGCCCCGTATGCGCCACCGATCTCCCATCGCCGCCGTCGTCGCGCTCGCCGCCTGCCTGGCGAGCGGCACCGCCGCTGCCCGCGAGGCAGTGGTCGAGGGCGTCCGTTTCGTCCCCAGCGTGCAGGCGGGCGATACCCCCTTGACCCTCAACAACGCCGGGTTGCTGCGCTACCGCGTCGTCATAAAGGCCTACGTCGCGGCGCTCTACCTCGGCGAGGGAGTCGAACCCAGCGCGGCGCTGAGCGACGTGCCGAAGCGCCTCGAGGCGGAGTACTTCTGGGCGCTCGACGGCGAGGACTTCGGGCCCGTCACCCTCGAGGGCATCTCGCGCAACGTCGACGCGGCGACCCTGGAGCGCCTGCGGCCGCGCATCGAGCGCTTCGCCGGGCTGTTCGTCGACGTCAAGCCCGGCGACCGCTACGCCCTCACCTACGTCCCCGGACGCGGCACCGAAGTGAGCCTCAACGGCCGCCCCCTCGGCAGCGTCGAGGGGGCCGACTTCGCCGCGGCGCTGTTCGCCGTCTGGCTCGGACCCGATCCGCTCGACGCGGACCTCAAGGCCAGCCTGCTCGCCCGCCAGTAGGCGGCCGGCGCGCCGGCTGCACGTCGTTGCCATGCGCGAGCGCTTCTCCACCATTCTGCGGCGGCTGGCGACGGTGCCCCTGTACACGTCGCTGACGCTGCTGGTAGTGGTCGGCCTGCCGCTGCTGCTGCCGCTGGCGCTGCTCGCCGACGCCCTACGCGGCGACCGGCGACGCCCCGTGACCCGCTGCCTGCTGTTCTTCGCCCTCTATCTGCTGAGCGAGAGCGCCGGTACGCTGGCGGCGTTCGCGCTATGGCTGTTCAGCGGCGTGTGGGCCGGCGGCGGCCGCCGCGACTCGCCGTCGGCGCGCCTGACCGGCCTGCCCGATGCCTATCTGGCGGCCAACTTTCGTCTGCAGCGCTGGTGGGCGCGGACGCTGTTGCACGGCGCCGAGCGCATCTTCGGCATGCGCACAGAAGTCGCCGGCGACGACGCCGTGCGCCAGGGGCCGTTCCTGCTCTTCTCGCGCCATGTCAGCATCGGCGACACCGTCGTCCCGGCGGTCCACGTCGCCGACCGGCACGACATCATGCTGCGCTTCGTCATGAAGCGCGAACTGCTCTGGGATCCGTGCCTCGACATCGTCGGCAACCGATTGCCGAACTACTTCGTCCGCCGCGGCTCCGGCGAGGGCGAGCGCGAGGTCGCCGCGGTGCAGGGCCTCCTCGAGCACCTCGGGCCGCGCGATGGCGTGCTCATCTACCCCGAGGGGACGCGCTTCTCGCCGGCCAAGCGCGACCGCTTCGTCGAACGCATGCGCGGTATCGCGCCGCCGCGCCTGCTGGCGATGGCCGAGTCGCTGCGCCACACCCTGCCGCCGCGCCTCGGCGGTCCGCTCGGCCTGCTCGAGAAGAATCCCGGCCTCGACGCCGTGTTCTGCGCCCACACCGGGTTCGAGGGTGCCGCGACGTTCCACGACCTGCTCGCCGGCTCGCTCATCGAGCAGCACGTGCGCGTCGCCTTCTGGCGCATCCCGTTCGCCGCCATCCCCACCGAGGCGGCGGCGCGCGCCGAGTGGCTCTACGAGCAATGGCAGCGCATCGACGCATGGATCGACGCCGCCCGCGGCGGCAACGCCGCGGGCGCGCCGCAGGACGTGCCGATCGCGGCCGCCAGACACTGACGGCGCCTGTGCCCAGCTACAGATGATCGAAACCGGCACCATCCTATTCGCCACCGCCGCCGGCACCGCCGCGGCCCTGACGCTGCTGTGGTTGGCCAGCCTGCGCCTGCGCGACGTCAGCATCGTCGATGTGTACTGGGGCCTCGGCTTCGCCCAGATCGCCATCATCACCGCCGCCCTGGCCGGCGGCTACCCGTGGCGCAAACTGCTGATCACCCTGTTGACCGTCCTGTGGGGCCTGCGCCTCGGTATGTACCTGTTCTGGCGCAACGCCGGCCACGGCGAGGACTACCGCTACCAGGCGATGCGGCGCGCGCACGGGGCGCGCTTCCCGCTCGTCAGCCTGGTGACCGTCTTCGGCCTGCAGGGCGTCCTGATGTGGCTCGTCTCGCTCCCGGTGCAGTTCGCCCAACTCGCCCCGGCGCCGGCCCACCTGACCGGCCTCGACGCGGTCGGCGCCGCGCTGTGGCTCGTCGGCCTCGGCTTCGAGAGCGTCGGCGACCTGCAACTGGCGCGCTTCAAGGCCGACCCGGCCAACGCCGGCAAGGTGATGGACCGCGGCCTGTGGCGCTACACGCGCCACCCCAACTACTTCGGCGACGCCTGCGTGTGGTGGGGCCTGTGGCTCATCGCCGCCGCCGCCGGGGCGTGGTGGACGGTGCTCGGGCCGCTGTTGATGACGCTGTTCCTGATGAAAGTCTCCGGCGTCGCCATGCTCGAACGCACCATCGTCAAACGCCGCCCGGAGTACGCGGACTACATCGCCCGTACGCCGGCTTTCGTCCCCTGGTTTCCCAAATAGTGGAGAGCGCCGCCGCGGCGGCGCCTGTCGGACGGGCTGGCCCTATGGGGGGCTTGACGATACGAGCAATCACTCTAAGAGTGATTGCACATGGAATACACAGTCGAGCAGTTGGCGCGGGCGGCGGGGGTGGCTGTCGACACGGTGCGCTTCTACCAGACCAAGGGCCTGCTGCCGGGGCCGCGGCGTGAGGGTCGGCGGGCGGTGTATGAGGCGCGCCATCTCGACATGCTCAAGCGCATCAAGCGCCACCAAGCCGAGGGGCTGCCGCTGGCGGTGGTGAAACGGCTGCTGGCCGGTGGCAAGGCATCGAAGCAGGCGGCGTTGCTCGCCGCGGTGGCGGCGGAGAGCGGCGCCCCGTCACTGACCCGCGCCGAACTGGCGGCCGGGTCCGGCGTCGCGGAGCCCCTGCTCGCCGCGCTCGAGGCGGCCGGCCTGCTGGTACCGGTGACGGTCGGCGGCGAGGCGCGCTACGGCGAGGCCGACCTGCGCATGGCGCGCGCCGGCCTCGAGGTCCTTGGCGCCGGCTTCCCGCTCGCCGAGCTGATGCAGCTCGCGCTGCGCCACGCACAGCACGTCGAGGCGCTGGCCGAGGACGCGGTGGGGCTGTTCGACCGCGTCGTGCGCAAGGTCGACGCCGGCGGCGCCGACGCCGACGCGGTCGCCGACACCTTCCGCCGCCTGATGCCGGCGGTGACGACCCTGGTGGCGCTGCACTTCCAGCGCACCGTCCTGCAGCGCGCCCTCGCCCGCCTGCGCGAGCACCCGGACGCGACGGCGCTCGAGAAGGCCGTCGCGGTCATCGAGGCGGGTCGCCTGGAGGTTGCATGGCGCTGACCCTGCCCGACGCCGAGCACAAGGCCGCCGTCGTCGAGGCGATGTTCGACCGCATCGCCCCGCGCTACGACCTGATGAACCGCCTGCTCACCTTCCGCCTCGACCAGCGCTGGCGGCGTCTCGCGGCGCGCCTGCTGCGGCTCGGCCCGGGCGACCTGGTGGTCGATCTCGGCTGCGGCACCGGCGACATGTGCGAGATCGCGCGCGCCGCCGGGGCGCGCGTCGTCGGCCTCGACTTCGCCGCCCGCATGCTCGACGGCGCGCGCGCGCGCGGCGCCGCCGACGCGTTGCTGCGCGCCGATGCCAGCCGTCTGCCGCTGCGCGATGGCTGCGCCAGCGTCGTCACCAGCGCCTTCACGCTGCGCAACTTCGCGTCCATCCCGGCGGTGCTCGCCGAAGCGGCGCGGGTCCTGCGCCCGGGCGGCCGCCTGGCGCTGCTGGAGGTGGACGAGCCGCGCCATCGGCTGCTGCGCTGGGGACACACGCTGTACTTTCGCCACGCCGTGCCGCTGGTCGGCGCGCTGCTGGTCGACCGCGCCGCCTACGCCTACCTGCCCGAGTCGACCGCCTACCTGCCGGCGGAAGCGGCCCTGCTGGGGCTGCTCAGCGAGGCCGGATTCCGCGCCCCCAGCAAGCGCCGCCTCGCCGCCGGCGCCGCGCAACTCCTGCTGGCGGAGCGCTGACATGGATCTCGCCGCGGTCACCACCGCGCCGCGCCTCCCCGCGGCCGGCATCGACGCTGCCGTGGCGCGCGCGCGCGCCCTCGGCCGACCGGTGCTGTTGAGCGTGACGCGACCGTTCGCCGAGGCCGACGACGCGCTGCCGCTGGTCGCCGCGGCGCGCGCCGCCGGCGTCGAGGCGGCGCTGCTCGAACGACGCGACCACGCCGTCGCCGCCCTCGGCGCCGCCTGGGCGATCAACGCCAGCGGACCGGCGCGCTTCGCGACGGTGCGCGAGGCCGCCGCGTCGCTGTTCGCCGAGGCGGTCGTCGACGGCGACGCCGCGCCGCTGGCGCTCGCCGCCTTCGCCTTCACGGCGGCCGACCCGGGCGGCGACTGGCACGGCTTCCCGGCGGCGCGCGCCGTCGTGCCGCGCGCCACCCTGGTGCGTGGCGGCGGCCGCGTCTGCCTGGCCCTCAACGCGCTGGTCGAACCGCGCGCCGATGCCGCCGCCGTCGCCGACCGCCTGCAGCGAACCGTGGCGCGCCTGCGCGCCTGGAGCACGGCGCCGGCGGCGACGCCGGGGTGGCCGCGCTATGCGGCGACGCCGGCGCCGGCGCCAGCCGACTGGCTGCGCGCCGTCGCCGCCGTCCTCGCCGACATCCGCGCCGGCCGCTTCGCCAAGCTGGTGCTGGCGCGTACCTGCCGACTCGAGGGCGACGCGCCGTTCGCCTGCGGCGCCGCCCTGGCGCGCCTGCGCCAGGCGTACCCCACCTGCACCGCCTTCTGGCTCGGCGGCGCGGCCGGCGACTTCCTCGGCGCCACCCCCGAACCGTTGGTCCAGGTCGACGGCCGCTCCGTCAGCACCGCCGCCATCGCCGGCTCGATCGCCCGCGGCGCCGGAACCAGTACCGACGAAGCCCGCGCGCAGGCGCTGCTCGCCAGCGATAAGGACCGCCGCGAACACCGCATCGTCGTCGATGCCATCGTCGCGGCCCTGCAGCCGCTCTGCACCGCGCTCACCGTGGCGCCGGCGCCCGAGGTGCTGCGCCTGCCCAACGTGCAGCACCTGCGCACGCCGATTGCCGGCCGCCTGGCGGCGCGCACGCACATCCTCGACCTGGTGGCGCGCCTGCACCCGACGCCGGCCGTCGCCGGCCACCCGCGCGCCGCCGCGTTGGCGGCGCTGCCGCTGCACGAGGGGCTGGAGCGCGGTTGGTACGCGGGGCCGGTCGGCTGGTTCGACGCTGCCGGCGACGGCCGTTTCGACGTCGCGCTGCGCTCCGCCCTGGTGCGGCAGCGCCACGCGGTCCTGTTCGCCGGCGCCGGCATCGTCGCCGGCTCCGACCCCGCCGCCGAGCTCGCCGAGACGCGCCTCAAACTGCAGCCGCTGTTGGCGGCATTGATGGAGCTCTGATGCAGGCCGCACGCGCCACCGCCGAGGCCGCCAGCGCCCCGACCTACGCCGCCATGCGGGCGCTGGTCGATGCCCTGGTGCGCGCCGGCCTGCGCGAGGTGTGCATCGCGCCCGGCGCCCGCTCGACACCGCTGGCGCTGCTGCTGGCGCAGGATCCGCGGCTGCGCGCCTGGTCGCATCTGGACGAGCGCAGCGCCGCCTACTTCGCCCTCGGCCAGGCGCGCGCGTCGCGCCGGCCGGTCGCCGTCGTCTGCACCTCCGGCACCGCCGCCGCCAACTTCCTCCCGGCCGTTGTCGAAGCCGCCTACGCGCGCGTGCCGCTGCTGCTGCTGACCGCCGACCGCCCGGCCGAGCTGCGCGAGTGCGGCGCCTTCCAGGCCATCGATCAGCTCAAGCTCTTCGGCGGCATGGTGAAGTGGTTCTGCGAGGTCGGCGACGCCGCCGCCGGGCTGCCCTACTTCCGCGCCCTCGGCAGCCGCGCCGTCGCCACCGCCGCCGCCGCGCCGGCCGGCCCGGTGCATCTCAACCTGCCCCTGCGCGAGCCGCTGACGCCGCCCGATGCCGCGGCGCTGCAGCCGGATTCCCCCCGCGACGCGCCGCCATGTACCATCGTCCCGGCGCCGCAGCGCCTGCCGGCGCCGCCCGCCCTCGACGCGCTGGCAGTTAGCCTGTCGGCCGCCCGGCGCGGCGTCGTCGTGTGCGGCCCGCTCGACGCGGACGGCGAGACGCGCGCGGCCGTCGCCGCGCTCGCCGCCGCGCTCGGCTGGCCGTTGCTGCCCGACGCCACGGCGCAGCTGCGCGACGGCGCCCACGACCGCAGCCACGTCGTCGCCGCCTACGACGCCATCCTGCGCGACGCCGCGCTCGCCGCGCGCTTTGCCGCCGACCTGGTGCTGCGCATCGGCCCGCTGCCGATCTCCAAGGCGCTGCTGCTGTGGATGCGCGCCCGCCCGCAGGTGGTGGTCGATCCGGGCGGCGGCTGGGACGATCCGCTGCACAGCGCGACAGCGTTGGTTCACGCCGACGTGGCGCCGTTGTGCAGGGCGCTGGCGGCGCGGCTGACGCGGCGCGGCGACGCGGCCTGGCTCGACGCCTGGCGGCGCGCCGATCGCCGCGCCGGCGCTGCGATCGCGCGCCGCGTGGCACAGATCGGCGAACCGTTCGAGGGCGGCGTCGTCGCCGCCCTGGCGGCGCGCCTGCCGGACGGCGCGACGCTGGTGGTCGGCAACAGCATGGCGACGCGCGACCTCGACACCTTCTGGGCCGGCGGCGCGCGACGCGTGCGCGTACTCTGCAACCGCGGCGCCAACGGCATCGACGGCTTTGTCTCCACCGCCCTCGGCGTCGCCGCGGCGAGCCGCGGGCCGACGGTGGCGCTGACCGGCGATCTCGGCTTCCTGCACGACCTCGGCGGCCTGCTGGCGGTGCGGCGGCACGGCGTGCGCGCCACCTTCGTCGTCTGCAACAACGACGGCGGCGGCATCTTCTCGTACCTGCCGCAGGCCGACGACAGCGCCGCCTTCGACACTTTCTTCCGGACCCCGCACGGCCTCGACCTGCGCGGCGGCGTCGAGATGTACGGCTGCGGCTTCACCCGTGCGGCGACGCCCGACGCCTTCGCCACGGCCCTCGATGCCGCCCTCGCCTCGCCGCGCTGCGCGGTCATCGAGGTGCCGATCGACCTGGCGCGCAGCGTCGCCCTGCACCGCGAGTTGTGGGCGGCGGCGGGCGCGGCGGCGCGCGAGGACCTGCGATGAACGGCGGCGGCGCGAGGCGCAGACGATGAGCCGCATCGCCGTCAACGGCGTCACCTACGCGCTGCGCGAATGGGGCGATGGGCCGCCGCTGCTGTTGTTGCACGGCTTCACCGGCTGCGCTGCGCTGTGGACGCCGATCGCCGCGGGGCTCGCGGCGCACTATCGCGTCGTCGCACCCGACCTGCTCGGCCACGGCGCCTCGGACGCGCCCGCCGATCCAGCCCGGTACGCCATGCCGCACGCGGTCGCCGACCTCGCAGCACTGCTCGACGCACTCGGCCTCCGCAGCGCCGCCGTCTGCGGCTACTCGATGGGCGGCCGCATCGCGCTCGCCTGCGCCGTCGCCCATCCTGGGCGCGTCCGTGCCCTCGCCCTCGAAGGCGCCTCGCCCGGTATCGCCGATCCGGCCGAGCGCGCCGCCCGCGCCGACGCCGACGCGGCCTGGGCGGCGCGCCTCGAGCGCGAGGGACTGGCGGCCTTCGTCGACGCCTGGATGGCGCAGCCCCTGTTCGCCAGCCAGGATCGGCTCGATGCCGCCGCGCGCGCCGCGGCGCGGGCGCAGCGCCTGGCCAACGACGCCGTCGGCCTTGCCGCCGGCCTGCGCGGCCTCGGCACCAGTCGCCAGCCGTCGTACTGGCACCGCCTGCACGCCCTGCCGATGCCGACGCTGCTGCTCGCCGGCGCCGACGACGCGAAGTTCCAGGCCCTTGGCCGCGCCATGCAGGAGAGCATCCCGGACGCGACGCTGCGCCTGATCCCGAATGCCGGACACACCACCCATCTCGAGAACCCCGCCGCGTTCCGTCGGCGCCTGCTCGCCTTCCTGGCGCCGGCGCTGGGTCTCGACGCGGCCCACAGCCCACCGGCGTCGGCCGCCCGCTGACGCCGCATCGGAGGAGCACATGCACATCGACTGGACACCCCACCGCACGTACAGCGACATCCGCTACGAGCTCGGCGCGGGCAGCGCCGCGGGCATCGCCAAGATCACCATCAACCGCCCCGAGGTGCGCAACGCCTTCCGGCCGCACACCGTGGTCGAACTGCTCGACGCCTTCGCCGCGGCGCGCGAGGATCGCGAGGTCGGCGTCATCGTTCTCACCGGCGAGGGCCCGGAGGCGTTCTGCTCGGGCGGCGACCAGCGCGTGCGCGGCGCCGCCGGCTACGTCGGCGACGACGGCGTGCCGCGCCTCAACGTGCTCGACCTGCAGCGCCTGATCCGCGTCATTCCCAAGCCGGTCATCGCCATGGTGGCCGGCTATGCCATCGGCGGCGGGCACGTCCTGCACCTGGTCTGCGATCTCACCATCGCCGCGGACAACGCCCGCTTCGGTCAGACCGGGCCGCGCGTCGGCAGCTTCGACGCCGGCTACGGCGCCACCCTGATGGCGCGCATCGTCGGCCAGAAGAAGGCGCGCGAGATCTGGTACCTGTGCCGCCAGTACGACGCGCAGCAGGCGCTGGCGATGGGACTGGTCAATACCGTCGTGCCGCTGGCGCGTCTCGAGGCGGAGACCGTGCAGTGGGGGCGCGAAATGCTCGCCAACAGCCCGATGGCGCTGCGCTGCCTGAAGGCCTCGTTCAACGCCGACACCGACGGCTTGGCCGGCATCCAGGAGCTGGCCGGCAACGCGACGCTGCTCTTCTACATGTCGGAAGAGGGGCAGGAGGGCCGCAACGCCTATCTCGAGAAGCGCCCGCCGGATTTCTCCAAGTTTCCGCGCCTGCCGTGACGCCGACCACCAACTGCCCCGACGCGTTTACGGCGCCCAGGGACCCGGCGCGGCGCGGCTGAGCGCATGTCTCCCTGGCTGCTCGCCATCCGCCCGGCGACGCTCACCGCCGCCATCGCCCCGATTCTCGTCGGCAGCGCCGTCGCGGCGCGCGCCGGCGGCTTCCGCCTGGCGCCCGCCCTGGCGGCGCTGACCGGCGCGCTGCTGCTGCAGATCGGCGCCAACCTCGCCAACGACGCCGACGACTTCGAGCGCGGCGCCGACACCGACGCTCGTCAGGGACCGACGCGGGTGACGCAGAGCGGACTGCTCCGCGGCGCGCAGGTGCGGGCCGCGCAGTGGACCGCCCTGGCGCTGGCCGCGCTGGTCGGCGGCTATCTCATCGCCGTCGCCGGCTGGCCCATCGCTGTCCTCGGCCTCGCCGCCATTGCCGCCGCGTGGGCCTACACCGGCGGGCCGTGGCCCCTCGGCTACCACGGCCTCGGCGAGGTCTTCGTCTTCCTCTTCTTCGGCCTCGCCGCGGTGGTCGGCAGCGCCTACGTGCAGGCCGGCGCCGTACCGCCGCTGGCCTGGAGCGCGGCCCTGCCGGTCGGCGCGCTGGTCACCGCGATCATGGTGGTGAACAACACCCGCGACGCCGCCACCGACCGCGACGCCGGCAAGCGCACCCTGGCGGTGCGCTTCGGCACCGCCGCGACGCGCGCCCAGTACCTGCTGCTGCTGGCATGCGCCTACGCCGTGCCGACCGCCCTGTGGTGGCGCGGCGCGCTCTCGCCCTGGGGCCTGCTGCCGCTGCTGACGCTGCCGCTCGCCGCGGCACTCGCCATGCGCATGACCCAGGCCGCCGACGGCGCCGCCTTCAACACACTGCTCATCGCGACCGCGCGCCTGCACCTCGTCTTCGGCGTCCTGTTCGCCGCCGGCCTGCTGGTATGAACGCGCCACGCGGCCGCGCCACGCCGTTCGCCATCCCGCTGCGCCGCCCGTTGGCGGCAGGCGGTCGGACGATCGGCGTACGGCACGGCCTGCTGATTGAGCTGCGCGACGCGCATGGGCACGTCGGCCTCGGCGAAGCCGCGCCGCTGCCCGCCGCCGCGGCGCCCGACTGGCGGCGCGAACCGGCGCTGCGCGCGGCACTCGAGGCGGCCTTCCTCGACCTCGAGGCGCGCGTCGCCGGCCTGCCCCTGTACCGCCATCTCGGCGGCAACGGCGATGGCCGGGTCGTGGTCAATGCCCTGCTCGACGGCGACGAATGCGCATCGGCCGCGGCAGGGCGCCGCCCCGTCGGCGCCTGTTGCAATGACTCGGCGGCGTCACACGCAGCAGGCGCCGACGGGGCGGCGCCCTCCAGGACCTGTGTCGCGGCGCAGGCGCGAGCGTTTGTCGCCGCCGGATTTCGTTGTCTGAAGCTCAAGCTCGATGCCCGCGACCCAGCCGCTGCCGCACGGCGGGCCGCCGCCGTGCGGGAGGCCGTCGGCCCGACGGTGGCGCTGCGCGCCGACGGCAACGCCGCATGGTCGCTCAGCGACGCCATCGCGCTGCTGCGCGCGCTCGAGCCCTTCGACCTCGAGTACGTCGAGCAACCGGTGGCGACGCTCGCCGACCTCGCCGCGCTGCGCCGCGCCGTCGCCGTGCCGCTCGCCGCCGACGAGTCGGTCAGCGGCGCCGACGCCGTCGCCCGCCTGGCGGTGCTGGCCGCGGTGGACGTGATCGTCCTCAAGCCGGCGCTGCTCGGGCCGCGCCAGACCCTGGCGGCGGCGGCGGCGGCGCGCGCCGCCGGGCTGGCGGTGGTGATCACCTCGACGCTCGACAGCGGCGTCGGCATCGCCGCCGCCGCCCACCTCGCCGCCGCGCTCGGCATCGATCGCCCGTGCGGCCTGGCGACCGCGGCGCTGCTCGCCGGCGACCTCGCCGCGCCGTCGCCAGTGATTCTGGGCGGCGCGCTGCGGTTGCGCGACGCGCCCGGCCTCGGCCTCGAGCTCGATCGCGAGGCATTGGAGCGCTGGCGCAGCGGGCCGACGCAGGCGCTCAGTGATCTACTGGCGACGCGCGCTGCTGCCCGTGAGCGTCCCCGCGCCGCTGATTGTGACCCCCTCACCCCAACCCTCTCCCCGCGGGAGAGGGGGCGTGGGGAGCTGCGCGCTGCCACCGACGGTCCCCCCTCCCGTGGGGAGAGGGTTGGGGTGAGGGGGTCTGACTCGCCCGCAACCTCAGCCAGCACCTGGCTGGACCACCGCGCCGCCACCCACGGCGGCCACAAGGCGCTCGTCTGCGGCGACCGGGCGCTCGACTTCAGCGCGCTGGCGACACGTGCCGCGGACGTCGCCAGCCGCCTGCGCGGAATGGGCGTCGGGCGCGGCGACCGCGTCGCGCTGCTGATCGCCTCGCGCCTCGAGTTCGCCGAGTTGCTGCACGGCCTGACCCGCCTCGGCGCCGTCGCCGTGCCGCTCGGACCGCGCCTGACCGCCGCCGAGATTGCCGCCATGCTCGCCGCCTGCCGCTGCTTCGCCCTCATTTACGACCGCAGCACCGCCGCCACCGCGGCGGCGCTGCCGATCGGGCTGGTGGCGCGGCGCGCCGCCCTCGACGGCGCGCCGATCGCCGGCGACGCGCACCTCGCGGCCCTTCCCGCCGCACGGCGACGGGGCGCCGACTGGCCGGCGCTCGACGCGCCGCACAGCGTCGTCTTCACCTCCGGCAGCAGCGGCGCGCCGCGGCCGGTGACGCTGACCGCCGGCAACCACCTGTGGAGCGCGCTCGCCGCGGCGACGGTGCTCGGCGTCCACGACGACGATCGCTGGCTCGCCTGCCTGCCGCTGCACCACGTCGGCGGCCTCTCGATCCTCATGCGCAGCCTGGTGCTCGGCATCCCGGTCGAACTGCACGAGCGCTTCGACCCGGCGCGCGTCAACACCGCCGTCGACGCCGGCGCGACGCTGGTCTCACTCGTCGCCGCCATGCTCCAGCGCGTCCTCGCGGCGCGCGGCGCGCGCCCCTTCCCGCCGCATCTGCGCGCCGTCCTGCTCGGCGGCGGCCCGGCGCCGCGCGCCCTGCTCGAGGAGTGCGGGCGGCGTGGCGTGCCGGTGGCGCCGACCTATGGCATGACCGAATGCGCCTCGCAGATCGCCACGCGCGCCCCCGGCGACGCCGATGGCACGGGCGGCGACGGCGTCTGGCCGCTGCCCGGCGTCAGCCTGCGCCTCGCCGGCACCGCGGCCGCGGGCGACGTCGGCGAGATCCAGGTGCGCGGCCCGATCGTCAGCCGCGGCGCCGTCGGTCGCGACGGCTGGCTGCGCACCCGCGACCTGGGTGCCTTCGACGCCGCCGGCCGTCTGGTGATCCTCGGCCGCGCCGACGACGTCATCATCAGCGGCGGCGAGAACGTCCACCCGCGCGAGGTTGAGCGCGCCCTCGAATCGCACCCATGGGTCGCCGAGGCCTGCGCCTTCGGCCTGCCCGACGCGCAGTGGGGCGAGGTGGTGGCCGCACAGGTGCGCGTCGCGCACGGCCGCGAACTCGACCTCGAGGCACTGCGCCAGCACGCCCGCGCCGCCCTCGCCGGCTTCAAGCTACCGCGCCGCCTGGAGGTGGTCGCGGACTTCCCCCGCAGCGCGGCGGGGAAAATCCTACGCCGTGGGGTACGCGCGGCGGTACTTGGCGGGGACTAGGGGCGGCCGGCCGCCCGCCCAGGAGGGTGCCCCCAAAATGGAGGGTGCCCCCCACAGGAGGCTGCCCCCAATACGCAGCGGCCCCCGAGATCAGGCCGCTGCCCCGTGACGTGAATGCGGCTGACGGCGTCCGTTCGCGGACGGTCGGTCGACACGTTTGCGCACCGTACGGCGCCGGCCACGGTGGCGCTCGACATACCGCCGCGTGGTCCCGATATTGCTGCGGGGCGCTCTGTGGTGGACGAGCCCTCCCTCGACGCGGCCTATCGGGGCGAGACCGAACATCTGACGGCCGAGCGGCTACCGATGACGGTCGGGCTGTGCCTCGGTCTGCTCGGGGCCTCGGGGGCCTTCGAATACGTCCTGTACCCCGACCACTGGCGGGTCTTTCTGGGCCTTTACGCGGCGCAGGTCGTGACCCTGCTGACGCCGCTGCTGTGGCGGCGCGCCCTGCTGCGGCGCGGCTGGCTGGTGCGGGGCAACGTCGTCGCCTGGTGTCTGCTGGCGGTGCTGGTGCATTCGTACGGCGCCCTCACCGGGCTGCCGCGCGAGCTCACCGTCCTGGCCGCCATCTGCCTGATGAGCGGCGCCTCGTTGCTACTGCCCTGGGGCGTGCGCGGCCAGGGGGTGTTGGTGGCCACCTCGGTGACGGCGATGGCCGGGCTATTGTGGGCCGACCCGCCGGTCGCCGTGCCGGCCGCCTACCTGCTGTTCGCCGACGCGGCGGCCGGAGCCATCTCGCTGTTCGGCGCCTACTACCTCGACCTGCACCGCTTCGCGATCTTCGTCGAAACGACGCGGCGCGAGGACGAGGTATCGGTGAGCCAGAGCCTGGTGGCCATCGCGCGCGAGATCAACGACGCGCTCGACGCCGACGACGTGCTCGATCGCATCGCCGACGTCATTCGCAGCGCCGTGCGTGCCTCCTGGAGCGTCATCATCCTGCGCGAGCCGGGCCGCGACGGGCATGTCATCGTCGGCACCGCCGGGCAGGTGCCGACACCGATCGCCGCGCTGCGCGGCGTCGAGTTCGACGCCGCCGCCTTCCCGCTTGTCGAACGCGTCCTGCGCGAGCGCGACATCGCGCTCAGCGACGAGGACGACGACCCCGACGTGGCGGCGCTGCTGCAGCGCTGGGAGACGCGCTCGCTGCTCGGCGCGGCGTTGCTGCGCCGCGAGGTGACGGTCGGCATCCTGCTCGCCGGCACGCATACCGGCATGGCGCGCTTCGCCGACCGCGGCCGCGCGCTGGCGCGCGGCGTCGCCCAGCACGTCGCCATCGCGCTCAACAACGTCCGCTTGGTGCATGATCTGCGGCGCGCGAACAACCTGAAATCGGAGTTCCTCTCCACCATGTCGCACGAGTTGCGCACGCCGCTGAACGTCATCATCGGCTACGCCGATCTGTTGCGCGACGAGGCCTTCGGGCCGGTGCACGGCGAACAGCCCGGCGTGCTCGGCCGCCTGCGTGACAACGCCCACTCGCTGCTCGAATTGATCAATGCGACGCTCGAGGTGAACCGCCTCGAGGCCGGGCAGGCCGGCGTGCAGGTGCGCGAGGTCGAGCTGCGCACGCTGCTCGCCGAGCTGCAGCAGGAGACCGCGCAGCTGCCGCACCATCCCGGCGTGACGCTGCGCTGGGAAGTGCCGCGCGGCAGCGACCTGGTGCGCACCGATCCGGTGAAGCTGAAGATCGTCGTCCGCAACCTGGTCGGCAACGCGCTCAAGTTCACCCGCCGCGGCACGGTCACCGTGACGGTGGCCTTCGACGTGCGCGGCCGCCTGCTCGACGTGCAGGTGCGCGACACCGGCGTCGGCATCGCCCCCGAGCAGCTACCGCGCGTCTTCGAGATGTTCCACCAGGCGCCGAGCGACGCGACGACGAACGGCGTCGGGCTCGGGCTCTACATCGTCAAGCGCTTCGTCGAACTCCTCGGCGGCCAGGTGAGCGCCGACAGCCGGCCAGGCGAAGGATCGCTGTTCCGCCTCTCGCTGCCGGCCGGCGTCGTGCTGCCGGCACAGCCGGTGTCGATCGAGTCGCGCCGGCTGCGGAAAACGGCCTGATCTCCCCGCTGTGAGCGTCGCGTGCGGTGCTCTCGTGGAGGGGCCCTAATGCTTCAGGATGCGCGGCGACGCCGCTCAGGCAGGCGACGCGGCAACCATTGCCGCGACGCGCCGACCCAGTTCGACCGCGTAGTTCGTACCGCGGTCCCACGGGTAGACCTGGCTCATGCTGGCGAGCCACAGGCCGGGCAGCGGCGTCTGGATCGCCGGGATGTTGTGCGAGTGGTTGAGCAGCGGCACCGGCTGCGCGTATTCGGCGCGCCACACCCAGGTCTGCTTCACCCAGCTGCGGTCGAAGGCCGGGTTGAAGCGCGCCAGCGCCGGCAGGAAGCGCTCCAACAGCGCCTCGGGTGAGAGCTGGAAGTACTCGTGGTCGGGCGGCAGGTAGTCGCCACAATAGAGGATGTGGTCGCCGCCGTAGTGCTCGCGCGGCAGGAAGTTGGTGTGCTCGACGAGGGCCAGGAAGGGGAAGCCGGCTTCCTTCGGCAAGTTGAACCAGTAGTGGTCGGTGAGGCGCTGCGTCAGCGTCAGCACCATCACCACCGCCCCCAGGCTCTTCAGCCCGGTGAGCTGCGCCTTGTAGGCGTCGGGAAGCTGCGGCGCGATGCGCGCCAGCAGGCGCGGCGCGGTCGTCGCGATGCAGTGGTCGGCGACCACCGGACCGCTCGGCGTCGCCAGGGTGAGCGTGCCGTCGGGGTTCGGCGTCACCTGTGTCACCGGCGCATCGAGGGCGATGGTCGCCCCCTGTGCCTGCACGCGCGCGGCGAGCAGATCGAGGAAGGCCTGGAAGCCGCCCGCGAAGGTGCCGAGCTTCATGGTGCGCGACTTGATGCGCGCCCACAGCCAGGCGAGGTTGATGTCGCGGTAGTACTCCTCGCCGAACTTGCCGATCAGCATCGGCCGCCACACCGCCTCGTAAGCGCGCTTGCCCAGCCAGCGCGTCAGCCAGGCGTCGGCGGTGTGCTTCTCGAGCGCGACGCCGTTCGGCAGCGCCTTGAAGTAGGCGCCGACGGCGCCGAAGCGCACCACGTCGAGCCACGAGAAGCCGGGAAAGGTGATCCAGCGCTGCGGCGAGTCGAAGGGGTAGAACTGGCCCTGGTGGTAGACGACGGTGGACGGGCGCCGGAACAGCACCTTGTCGCGCACGCCGAGCTCGTCGATGAGGCCGAGCATGGCGGCGTCGGACTGGAACCAGTGGTGGTAGAACTTCTCCAGCGTCCAGTCCCAGTGGTCCGCCTTGAAGCCGGCGGCGAGGCCGCCGACGCGGCTGCCGGCCTCGAAGACCTGCACGCTGTGGCCGGCCCGGGTGAGGTCGTAGGCGGCGGCGAGGCCGGCCGCGCCGGCGCCGATGATCGCGATACGCATGATCCGCACAGAGCTACCCGATGCGCCGCTGCCGTGCCAGCCGGCTGGCCGCGCAACCCGGGCGCCTGCTACACACGGCGGCGATGTCGGTCCTCGTCTGGTGGCTACTGCTCGAGGCGCTGGGGCTGCTGGCCCTGCCGCTGACCTTTCCGCTCTTCGGCCGCGCCATGGGGCACGGCTATCCGTTCGGCAAGATCATCGCCCTGCTGCTGGTCACCTGGGTGGCCTGGCTGCTCGGCTTCGTCGTGCCTTACGGCGCCGCCTTCGCCATCGGGCTGGGCGCGCTGGTGGTCGCGGCGGTCGCCGCCGGCCTGGCGCAGCGCGCCGCCCTCGCCGCCTGGCTGCGCGACGGCGGCCGGGCGCAGATGCTGCGTGCCGACGGGCTGTGGACGGTCGGCTTCCTGTTCTTCGTCCTGCAGCGCTGGATGGCGCCCGACATCTTCGGCGCCGAGAAGTACATGGATTTCGCCTTCCTGAACGCGCTGCTGCGCGCCGACACCATGCCGCCCTACGACCCGTGGATGAGCGGCGAGACGATCAACTACTACTATTTCGGCTACCTCATGTTCGCCAACCTGATCCGCCTGGCGCCGCTGCCGGAAACGATCAGCTACAACTTCTGCGTCGCCACGGTCGGCGGCCTCGCCTTCGCGCAGACCGCCTGGGTCGGCCTGGCGCTGACCGGACGCTGGGGGCTCGGCGTGCTCGGCGGCGCCATGTCGGCGATGCTCGGCAACCTCGACGGGGCCTGGCAGTTCCTGCAGAAGGGCACGCTGCGCGGCATGGACTACTGGCGCTCGTCGCGCGTCGTCGCCGACGGCGACACGATCAACGAGTTCCCCTTCTTCTCCACCATCCATGGCGACCTGCACCCGCACTTCATGGTGCTGCCGGTCGGCATCCTGCTGCTCGCCGCCCTGCTCGACGAGCGCCTGTTCCCGTCGCGGACGCCGGCCGAGCCGCCCGGCCCGTGGCGAGCCCTGGCGCCGTGGGCGCTGGTGACCTTCGTGCTCGCCGCCATGGTGGCGATCAGCAACTGGGAGTTGCCGATGGGCGTGCTGGCGGTGGCACTGCTGGCCGGCCGGGCGACGCCGCTGACGCCGCTCTTCAGCCGCGAGCGCCTGCAGCTCGGTCTGCGCCTGCTCGTCATGCTGCTCGGCGTCTACGTCCTCTTCCTGCCCTTCTACCTCGGCTTCGTACCGCCGCTGGTGACGCCGGGCGCGAACGAACCCTGCATCGGCTCGGCCTGCTTCACGCTCGCCCGCACGTCGCTGGCCGAGTTCCTCACCGTCTTCGGCCTGCTGCTCTTCCCGCCGGCCGTGCTGGTGGCCTTGCGCGCCCTGCCGCTGCTGCCGGCCGGCGGCGGCGAGGGGCGCCATCTCGCCTACGCGGTCGGCGGCCTGGCCATCGCCCTCGCCGCCATCGCCGGCAACGGCGTCCTGCCGTTGCTCGCCCTGTTGGCGTTCGGCGCGCTGGCCGTCGCCTACCGCGACGCCGAGGGCCGCGAGCGCGCCGGCTTCCTCCTCGTCGTGCTGGGCTGCGCGGCGCTGCTCGCCTGCGAGGTCGCCTTTCTCAAGGACTCGTACGGCGAGAAGTTGTACCGCATGAACACCGTCTTCAAGCTCTACTTCCAGGCCTGGACGGTGCTCGCCATCGCGGCGCCCTGGGCTCTCGGTCGCCTGCTGGCGTGGGGCGCGGTCGGGGTGCGGCAGGCGGTGGCGGTCGCGACGGCGCTGCTGCTGGTCGCCTCGGCCTGCTACCCGCTCGGCATCACGCTCGACCGCCTCGGCTCGCCGTACAAGGCGCTCGACGGCAATGCCTACCTGCAGCGCGAGCACCCCGACGACTTCGCCGCCGTCGCCTGGCTGCGCGCCAACGTGGCCGGCCAGCCGGTGATTCTCGAAGCAACCGGCAACCCGTATTCGTACTTCGGCCGCTTCTCGGCCAACACCGGCCTGCCGACGGTGCTCGGCTGGGCCAACCACGAGGGCCTGTGGCGCGGCCACGACCGCGCCGTGCTGGCGCGGCGCGACGACGTCTTCCGTATGTACAACGCCACGACGCTGGCGGAGATCGCGCCGCTGCTCGACCGCTACGCGGTGCGCTACATCCTGGTCGGCGATCTCGAGCGCCAGGAACACCCGGCCGGGCTCGAGAAGTTCGCCGAGCTGCCGGTGGCGTTCACGAGCGGCGGCACGGTGGTGTACCGGCGGTGAGCGGCGGGCGCGGCTCCGCCGCGCCGCGTCAGATACGGCGCGGCGGAGCGGCCCCCTGCGCGGCCTTTCCCATGCGCGTCCTCATCGCCCTCACCTACTACCGACCGCACGTCTCGGGCCTGACCATCTACGCCGAGCGCCTGGCGCGCGGCCTGGCGCGGCGCGGCCACCGGGTGCAGGTGCTCACCTCGCGCTTCGCGCCCGGCCTGGCGGAGCGCGAGGCGGTGGACGGCGTCGAGGTGCTGCGCGTGCCGGTGGCGCTCAAGCTCAGCAAGGGCGTCGTCATGCCGCGCTTCCCGGCCCGCGCCGCGGCGGCGATCGGCGCCGCCGACGTGGTCAACGTGCACATGCCGCAGTTCGAGGCGGCGCTGCTCGCCTGGCTCGGCCGCCTGCGCCGGCGCGGCGTCGTCCTCACCTACCAGTGCGACCTGCGGCTGCCGGCCGGCGCCTTCAACCGCGCCGTCGAGTGGAGCCTGCGGCCGCTCAACCGCCTGGCCGCGGCCGGGGCCGACGCGATCATCGTCAGCAGCGACGATTACGCTCGCCACTCCGCCTTCCTCACCCGCGCCAAGGCCAAGGTGCGGGCCGTCGATCCACTCGTCGACCTGCCGGAGCCGGACGCCGCCGCGACGGCGGCCCAGCGCCTCGCCTGGGGCCTCGGCGACGACGTCACCATCGGCTTCGCGGCGCGCTTCGCCGCCGAAAAGGGCGTCGAGACGTTGCTCGAAGCGCTGCCGGCGGTGCTCGCGGCGCTGCCGACGGCGCGCGTCGCCTTCACCGGCGCGTACAAGGACACCGTCGGGGAGGAAGCCTACTGGCAGCGCCTGGCGCCGCTCATCGACCGCCATCGCGACCGCCTGCTGTTCCTCGACCTGCTGCCGGCCGCGGTCATGCCGAGTTTCTTCGCCGCCTGCGACGTGCTCGCCGTCACCAGCCTCAACGCCACCGAGGCCTTCGGCATGGTACAGGTCGAGGCGATGCTCTCCGGCACGCCGGTGGTAGCGACCGACCTGCCCGGCGTGCGCGAGGCCGTGCGCCGTACCGGCATGGGGCGCATCGTCCCGCCGCGCGACCCGGCGCGGCTGGCGGCGGCGCTGATCGAGGTCATCGCCGCCCGCCCCCAGTTCGTCCGACCGCGCCCGGCGGTGGCGGCCGCGTTCGACCTCGAGCGCGCCGTGCGGCAATACGAAGAGGTGTTCGAGCAGGTGCGGCGCAGATGAAGACGCCCTATACCGAGCACTATTACGCCCAGCACGGCCTCGCCGGCGACCGCACGGCGCTGTGGTGGTACGCGCGCCTGCTGCGCCGCCTGCGTCCGCGCGGTGGCCGCGTCCTCGACTTCGGCTGCGGCACCGGCCACCTGTTGCGGCGCCTCAGCGACCATTTCGAGGCCTACGGCTACGACGCCTCCGCCGAAGCGCGCGGCGCCTGCCGCATGACCGCTTCGGACGCGGTGGTGCTCGAGGAATGGGAGTCGCTGCCGGCCGGCCACTTCGACGCCATCGTCTCGCTGCACACCCTCGAGCACCTGGCGCAGCCGCGGCCGGTGCTCGAAGGCCTGGCGCGGCGCCTGGCGCCGGCCGGGCTGCTGCTGTTCGTCGTGCCCAATCCGGGCGGCCTCGGCCACCGCCTGAAGGGACGCCACTGGTTCGCCTACCGCGACCCGACGCACGTCAGCGTGCTCAGCCGCGGCGAGTGGCTGACCATGGTGCGGCGCTGCGGCCTGACCGTGCGCTGGGTGCGCGGCGATGGCATGTGGGATCCGCCCTACGTGCCGCTGCTGCCGGTGGCCGTGCAGCGCGTCCTCTTCGGCGCCCCGGCGGGACTGCAGATCGCCCTGCCCCTGCGCCGGCCGTTCCTGCCCACCGCGCTGGGGGAGTGCCTGATCGTCGCGGCGGAGAAGGCCTAGGCGGGGCAGCTCGCCCGCAGCCGCAGCGCGCCGAAATTGCATCTGTTTTCCGATGCGTATAAGCCGTCTCGGTTTGGGTGTCCGTCATGAGTGATCCGCACGGTCCGGCGCGCCAGTGGCGTCTGTGGCTCGTCGCCATCGTGGTCTTTGCCGCGGCGGTGCGGCTGATCGGGCTCGACTACGACGACCGCCACTTCTTCCACCCGGACGAGCGGCGCATCGCCTACGCGGTCGGCGAGATGTCCTTCCAACCGCTGCAGCTCAACCCGCACTTCTTCAGCTACGGCTCGTTCCCCATCTACATCGTGCGCGGCGTCAGCAGTCTGCTGAGCAACATCCATCCGGGCTGGGGTAACTACGACGGGGCGATGATGACCGGCCGCGCCGTCAGCGGCGTCGCCGGCACGCTCACCGTCTTGCTGCTCATCGTCCTCGGCGCGCGCCTGTACAACCGCCAGGTCGGCCTGCTCGCCGGCTTCCTGCTCGGCGCCTGCGTGCTGCACGTGCAGAACTCGCACTTCGGCGTCACCGACGTCTTCCTCACCTTCATGGTGACGCTGGCGCTCTACCTGCTCATCGGCGTCGTCGACCGCGGCTGGACGCGCGACTATGTGTACGCCGGTCTGGTCATCGGCCTCGCCGCCGCCACCAAGTTCAGCGCCCTGCCGCTGCTGGCGCCGCTCGCCATCGCCGGCTTCACACGCATGCCGACCGACGGCTTCTGGCGCGTCGCCGGCCGCGGCCTGCTGGCGACGGGGTGCGTGGTGCTCGCCTTCGCCGTCGGCCAGCCGTACTCCTTCCTCGATTTCGCCGCCTACTCGCGCGACATCGAGGAGCAGAGCCGCATGGTGCGCAACGCTGGCCTGCTGCCGTACACCAATCAGTACGTCGGCGTGCCGAAGTATCTCTACGACCTGCGCGAGTTGGTGCTGTGGGGCATGGCGCCGCCGCTCGGCCTGGTCGCGGTCTGGGCGACGGCGACGCGCGTCGTCGGCGCCGCGCGCGAGCGCTCGGCGCGCGACCTCGTGCTGCTCGCCTGGGTGGTGCCGTTCTTCCTCATCACCGGCTCCTTCGAGGTCAAGTTCATCCGCTACCTGCTGCCGATCTACCCGATCATGATCCTCTGGGCGGCGGCCTTCCTGTGGCGCCTCGGCGAACGCGCGCGGCTCGGGCGGGTGCTGTTGTGGACGGTGGTCGTCGCCACCGGCCTGTCGGCGCTCGCCTTCCTGTCGATCTACACGCGGCCGCACTCGGTGGTCACCGCGTCGCAGTGGGTGTACCGCCACATCCCGGCCGGCAAGACCATTCTCAGCCAGCACTGGGATGAGGGCTTCCCGCTGCCGCTGCCGGGCTTCAGCCAACAGCGCTACACGGTCAAGGACCTACCCTACTACGAGCCCGACGTGCCGTCGAAGTGGCGCCAGATCGCCGACGACCTGGCGAGCGGCGATTACATCGCCTTCCAGACCAAACGCCTCTACGGCGCGCTGACGATGGCGCCGGAGAAGTACCCGCTCAGCAACAACTACTTCTACCAGCTCTTTGCCGGCGACCTCGGCTTCACTCTCATCTACGACCACGCCTCACGCCCCGGCCTGTTCGGCTTCGAGGCGCCGGACGAACTCGCCGACGAGTCGTTCACCGTCTACGACCACCCGAAGGTCCTGATCTTCGAGAACACCGGCCGCCTCTCGGCCGACGCGCTGTACGACAAGGTCATGCACGGCCGGCCGTCGCGCGCCCTGAGTCGCAACGATCTGCTGCTGGCGGCGGCCGATGAGACGCGCGGCAGCGCCGAACCGGAGCGCCCGATCCGCGCCAGCGTGCCGGCCCTGTTCTGGTTCGCACTGGTGATCCAGGTGTTGGGCATGGCGGCCTTCGCCATCCTGCGTCGCTGGCTGCCGGTGCCCGGCGTCTACGCGCTCGCCAAGGTGGTCGGCATCCTCGCCTTCGCCTATGCACCGTGGCTGCTGGCCAGCACCGGCCAGGCGCCGTTCGCGCGCGGCACGCTGGCGGCGGTGCTGGCGGTGCTGGCGGCGTGGGGCGTGCTCGCCTGGCGGCGGACGCGCCGCGCGCCGATGGTGGGTGAGTGGGCGCCGACCGAGCTGCTGTTCTGGGGCGTCTTCGCGCTCTTCCTCATCGTCCGCGCCTTCAATCCGGAGGTGTTCTGGGGCGAGAAGCCGATGGACTTCTCGTTCCTCAACGCCCTGCAGCGCGCCACCACGCTGCCGCCGCCCGAGCCGTGGTTCTCCGGCTCGACGCTGCACTACACCTACTTCGGTCACTTCATCGTCGCGGCGCTGGCCAAGGTGGGCAACATCCATCCCGGGCTGGCCTTCAACCTCGGCATCGCCCTGTTCGCCGCGCTCACCGCCATGGGCGCCTACGCCCTCGGCTGCGCCATCGCCGGGCGGCGCGACGTCGGCCTGCTCAGCGCGGTGTTCGTCATCCTGCTCGGCAATCTCGCCGGCCTGCGCGAACTGATCGCGCGCCGGGTGATCAACTTCGACTACTTCTGGGCCACCTCGCGGGCGATCAAGGACACCATCAACGAGTATCCGTTCTGGAGCTTTCTGTTCGCCGACCTGCACGCGCACGTGCTGGTGATGCCGTTCTCGCTCTGCTTCCTCGCCCTCACCGCGTGGTGGGTGCGGCGCTTCGAGGCGCCGGCGCCGCTGCGGCCGACGGTGCTCATCGCGCTGCTCGGCTGGCTGCTCGGCGCGATCATGGTCACCAACGGCTGGAGCACGCCGACCTACGTGCTCGGCTTCCCCTTCTTGCTCGGCTGCGGCACCCTGGCATTCGGGCGCCTCGGGCGCGGCCGCATCGCCCTGCTGGTGATCCTGGCGCTGCTGGCGATCGCGCTGCTCGTCACCCGCCTGGCGCTGCCCGAGCCGCCGGGGTGGCTGATCGAACGGCTCGGCCCCGACCTGGCGCGGCAACTGCTGCCGGGTGCGGCGCTGGCGGCGGTCGGCCTGATGGCGTTCGTGCTTCTACCCGGACCGCTGCTGCTGACGGCGCTGCTGGTCGGCATCGCCTACCTCGCCTTCCTGCCCTTCTGGAGCCACTTCACACCGCCGCCGCGCAACTTCGGCCTCGAGGACCAGTCGTTCGCCAACGCCTGGGACTTCGCCAACATCTTCGGCCTGTTCCTCTTCGTCGCCATCCCCTTCGTCTTCGCCCTGTGGCGGCGGACGCTGACGGCGGCCGGCCAACGGTTGGGGGCGGCGCGCGGTGTCGCCATGTGGACGGTCGGGCTCACCGTCGCCGCCTGCTGGACCGCCACCGTACCGGCGCTGGCCGGGGTGCTGCCGTTCGGACTGCAGGGCTCGCTGCGTCTGGGCCTGGCGGCCCTGGCGGTGCTCGCCTTCTCGGTGGCCATCAACCCCGGGATCACCTCGTCGCAGCGCGTCGCGGTGGCCATGCTCTCGTTCGCCTTCGCCATCACCGCCGGCACCGACGTGGTGTTCGTGTGGGACCGCATGAACACCATCTTCAAATTCTACCTCGAAGCATGGTTCCTCTTCGCCGCCGCCAGCGCCGCGGCGGCGCTGGAGCTGTGGCGCGGGCTCATCGGTCGCGCCTGGCTGCGGCGCGCCTGGCAGTTCGGGCTGTTGGTGCTCATCGCCCTCAGCGCCTTCACCGCCGGCAGCGGCGTGCTGGCGGTGGTGCGGCTCGACCGCGTGCAGACACCGGAGCCGACGCTCGACGGCACCGCCTTCCTGCCGGCGCAGGCGCCGCTCGACCGCGCCGCCATCGAATGGCTGAACGACAACGTCGCCGGCATCCCGGTCCTCGCCGAGGCGCACGGGCCGTCCTACCAGGACTTCTCGCGCGTCTCGATGCACACCGGCCTGCCCACCGTGCTCGGCTGGGACTACCACGTCAGCCAGCGCGCGCAGCGCTGGCCGGACATCAACAAGCGCAAGGACGACGTCAAGAAGCTCTACACCACCGACAGTAAGCAGGTGGCGACCGACATCCTGCGCCGCTACCACATCGCACTGGTGTACGTCGGCCCGCTCGAGCGTCGCGTCTACGCCGGCGGCAACCTCAAGCGCTTCGAGGAGTGGGGCGACCTGTTGACGCCGGTGTACAGCAACGCCGGCGTGACGATCTTCGCGGCGCAGGGCCAGTACGCCGGCGCCATCCCGGTGACGACGATCGAGCAGGTGCCGCAGGTGGCGGAGGGCGAAGAGGTCAAGGTGCAGGGCGCGCCGGGGCAGTTGAGCCAGCCGCGCGGCGTCGCGCTCGACAGCCAGGGCAACGTCTACGTCGCCGACTTCGGCAACGACCGCATCCAGAAGTTCGACCGCGACTTCACCTTCCTCAAGGAGTGGGGAACGCACGGCGAGTTGCCATCGCAGTTCAAGCAGCCGGGCGACGTCGCCGTCGGCGCCGGTGATCGCGTCTATGTCGCCGACACTTGGAACCAGCGCGTGCAGGTCTTCTCGTCCGACGGCGAGTACCAGAAGGAGTGGGGCGACAAGTACTACGGGCCGCGCGGCATCGCCGCGGCGCCCACCGGGGCCATCTACCTCGCCGACACCGGCAACCACATGGTGCGCCGCTTCACCCCCGAGGGCGTGCAGGACCTCGGCATCGGCAAGCTCGGCAAGGCGCCCGGCGAATTCACCGAGCCGGTCGGCATGGCGATAGGCGCCGACGGCCGGCTCTACGTCGTCGACAACGGCAACGCGCGCCTGCAAATGTTCGACGCCGGCGGCGTCCTGCTCGGCCAGTTCGACGTCGACGGCTGGGAACAGAAGGTGTTCTCCGAGCCGCACGTGGCGGTGGCCCCCGACGGCACCGTCTGGGTCAGCGTGCCGACGCGCCAGCTCATTCGCGCCTACGACCGCGACGGCAAGGTCCTGCAGGAGATTCAGGGCGGCGACGACCCCGGCCTGCCGTTCGACCGTCCGATGGGTCTCGCCTACGATACGCGCGACGACACACTGGTGGTGGTCGACCTCGAGAACCGCCTGGTGCGCCTGCCGGCCAAGTGAGTCGCCTGCGTCGCCTCGGCACGCGGGCGGGACGGCGCGGCTGCCGCTCAGCGCAAGGCCGCGTGGGCGAAGGCGAGGAAGTCGTCGAGGTGCGCGGTGACGATGCGCTCGACGATGGCGAGGTCCAGGCGACGGTAATCGTGTACCGCCACGTTGCGGAACCCCACCATGCGGATCATCGCCTCGGCCACATCGACAGGCACCCGGCCGGCGTCGCGCACTAGCTCGAACGCGTGTCGGCTCTCCTGCGGAACACCGAGCGCCTGCGTGCGCACGCGGTGCATGGCGAGATCGATGGCGGCCTCGCAGGCGCGCTGCAGGTTGAGAACGATCGAATCCTGGCGGCGCTGATCGGCAGTCAGCGAGCGCGGATCGCCGCCGTGCTCCTCGCGCACGCGGGCGATGCAACGCTCGATGATCGCGGCCTTGTTGATGGCGACGTCATCGACCATGGACGGACCCGCGCGCCGCGATGTCGGCGAGAATCCCGCGCCGCTCCTCGTTGAGGCGTGCGTAGGCGGCGAATACGTGATCGGCGACGCGAGCGTGCTCGGTCGGCTCGAGCACCGCCAGCGGCACGCCGCGCCCGACCACCTGCATGCGCAACACTGTCGAGGCACAGCGCAGGTCGACCAGGTCCACGTCGCGGCGCAGCGCGGACGCGAGCCGCTCCTGCAGCTCCCAGCGGCGGATCGGATCGAGCGGCTACGGTGGCAAGATGGCCAGATCGACGTCGCTGTCGGCTCGCGCCACGCCCTGCGCGACCGACCCAAAGCGGTAGATGGCGATCAGTTCCGGTACGGCCTCTCGCAGCGCGGCGACCAGCGCATCGTCGGTCATCGCGCCCGCCATATCACGCGCATGCCCCGCCCCGGCAACTGCGGGCGGCCGCCGCCAGCGGTCCGCATCGCGGACGGCGGGCGGCGCTCATCCCGTCGGGTCCGCGGCGCGGTAGAACTCGACGTAGAAGCGTACCGTGCCGACCGGCTCGACGTGGTGGAGGACCTCCGGCACCACGACGCCGCCGCGACCGCGGCTCAGGTCCTGCACCGTGGCGGCACCGGCGACGTGGTAGCGCAGGGCTCCGTCGAGCACGACGATGCGCGCCCACACCCCGGCGCGGGTCGAGTGGTTGCGGCGCAGCCCCGCCGGCACCGTCGCGGCGTCGAAGATTGGCGTCCGCTTGTAGGCGACGAACTCGGCCGGCAGTTCGGCGGCGTCGCAGCGCACGCAGTCGAGCCGCTGGCCGAGCCGGCTGGCGCGCCCCGCCTCGCTCATCACCCAGGGACGGTTCATGAACGGTGGCGTGTGGCGCACATGCTGCGCGTGGCCGCAGTCCAGCCGCGCCACCCAGTGCCCCTCGTCGTCGGTGCGAAAGCCGATGATCGGACGTTCCATGCGACTCAGCACGATTCCATGGGCGACTCGTTCTCACGTCTGCGGTGTTTGGACGACATCCTCAAGGCCTGACCTTCAAATCCTGCCCCGGCTTCCCTGCGCCACTCCGCGCCCTCGCGCCTCCGCGTTGATCGTGTTCTGCCACATCAAGGCGGACGGGGCAGGACGAACAGGGGCTGGCGCCGCATCGCGGCGATCGCCGCGATCCCGGCCCGGCCGTCGGGCGAGCCCCGAAGCGTCGGCGTTGCGCGGATCTCTCGAGCACTCTATCGTAAAGTTACGATGATGAGGAAGATGGCGCCGAGCCAGCCGCGTTGCCCGCCGGCGGATGACACGGTGGACCTGCGACCGATCGAGGGGGCCGCCGCCGATGCAGAGTTGGCGAGTCTTGCCAAGGCCCTCGGGCATCCCGCCCGCCTGCAAATCCTGCGCATCCTGGTGCGCAAGAACGCTTGCATCTGCGGGGACCTCGTCGAGGAGCTCAAACTGGCGCAATCCACCGTCTCCCAGCACCTCAAGGTGCTCAAGACCGCCGGCCTGATCCGCGGCGACATCGACGGTCCGCGCGTCTGCTACTGCGTCGAACCGCGGGCGCTGCGCCGCCTCAAGGCCCTTGTGGGGGGGCTGTGAGCGATTCCCCGCTTCCGCGTCTCCATCGCCCGCTGCCGATCGGTGTCCGATGAGCCCGACGACGGACGTCGCCGGCCGACTGTCTTTTCTCGACCGCTACCTGACGCTGTGGATCTTCCTGGCGATGGGGCTCGGGGTAGCGCTGGGGGTCCTGGGGCCGGGCTTCACGACGGCGCTGAACCGCATGAGCGTCGGCACGACCTCGATCCCGATCGCCGTCGGCCTGATCCTGATGATGTACCCGCCGCTCGCCAAGGTGCGCTACGAGGAACTGGGCAAGGTCTTCCGCAACACGCGCGTGCTGACGCTCTCGCTGGTGCAGAACTGGATCGTCGGCCCCGTGCTGATGTCGGGCTGGCGGTCGTGTTCCTGCGCGACAAGCCCGAGTACATGCTCGGGCTGATCATCATCGGCCTCGCGCGCTGCATCGCGATGGTGATCGTCTGGAACGAGCTCGCGGACGGCGATACCGAGTACTGCGCCGGCTTGGTCGCGCTCAACTCGATCTTCCAGGTCCTCTTTTTCTCGCTCTACGCGTACGTCTTCGCGATGCTGCTGCCGACGTGGCTCGGGCTTGAGGGGGCGATGGTCAACATCACCATCGCGGAGATCGCGACGAGCGTGGCGATCTATCTGGGCGTGCCCGTCGCGGCCGGCTTCCTGACGCGGCGGGTGCTCGTCGGCGCCAAGGGCCGCGACTGGTACGAGAGGCGCTTCGTGCCGCGCATCGGGCCGATCACGCTCGTCTCGCTGCTGTTCACGATCGTCGTGATGTTCTCGCTCAAGGGCGATGCCATCGTGCAGCTGCCGCTGGACGTGCTGCGCATCGCCGTGCCGCTGCTGGTCTACTTCGTGGTGATGTTCGCGGTGTCGTTCGTCATGAGCCAGCGTCTGGGCGCGGGGTATAAGGAAACCGCGACGCTGTCCTTCACCGCGACGTCGAACAACTTCGAACTCGCCATCGCGGTCGCCATCGCCAGCTTCGGCATCCAGAGCGGCGTGGCCTTCGCGGCGGTCATCGGCCCGCTCGTCGAGGTGCCCGTCCTGATCGGCCTCGTGCATATCGCCCTCTGGGCCCGCCCGCGCTTCTTCCCGCCCGCACCGGCCGCGGCCGCGAAGGAGTGAGGCCATGGCCGACCAGGCGAGCATGCTCTTCCTCTGCGTCGCCAACTCCGCGCGCAGCCAGATGGCCGAGGGCCTTGGCCGCATGATCTTTGGCGACCGCGTGCCCGTGCAGAGCGCCGGCAGCGCGCCCGCGCAGGTCAACCCCTACGCGATGGAGGTGATGCGCGAGGTCGGCGTCGACATTTCGACGCAGCGCTCGAAGTCGGTCCAGACGATCGACCCGGCCACGGTCGGCACGGTCATCACCCTCTGCGCCGAGGAAGTGTGCCCGGTCTTCCTGGGCCAGGCGCGGCGCCTGCACTTGCCGATCCCCGATCCCGCCAGCCGGGACCCCTCGCTGTCGCGCGAGGACCTCTTGCGGCGCTTCCGCACCGCCCGCGACACCATCCGCGCCATGCTCGAGCGCTTCGCAGACGACCAGTCGGCGTCGGTCGCGGCCGCACCGACCGCGTTCCGGCGCGGAAAAGAACGCCGGCGACCCCGTTGACCCGGCGGCCGATGCGCCCTACGGCTGGGGTATGCCTGGAAGCTACGGAAACGGTTCTTCGCGTCGCGACCCCGACGATATTCTCGCCGAGGTGCGCGAACTCTTCGAAAAAGTGCGCGGCAAGATCTCCGGCGGCGCGGCCGCGGGCGGCGCGGGCAGCCGGTGGCTCAGCCCGTGGCCGCTGCTGCTCATCGGCCTGGTGCTCTACCTCGGCAGCGGCTTCTTCATCGTCGCGCCCGACCAGCGCGGCGTCGTGCTGCGCTTCGGCGCCGTCGTACGCGAGGTCGGCCCCGGCCCCGGCTACCACCTGCCGTGGCCGTTCGAGGAGGTGCTGAAGCCGTCGGTGACGCAGGTCCGCAAGGAGGAGTTCGGCTTCCGCACCGTCGACGTCGGCCCGCCGGCGAGCTTTCGCGACGTCGATCAGGAAGCGCTGATGCTCACCGGCGACGAGAACATCGTCAAGGCGCTGTTCATCGTCCAGTACAAGGTGAAGCCCGATCCCAACGCGACGGCGGAGTTCCTGTTCAACGTCCGCGATCCGCAGGAGACCGTGCGCGCCGCGGCGGAAGCGGCGATGCGACAGGTCATCGGCAGCAACAAGATCGACGACGCGCTCACCGAGGATCGCGAACGCATCCAGATCGAGGCACAGGGGGTGCTGCAGGGCATCCTCGACGGCTACGGCACGGGGCTGAAGGTCGAGGCGGTCAAGCTGCAGGACGTCGACCCGCCAGATCAGGTCTCCGACGCCTTCAAGGACGTGATCAGCGCGCAACAGGACCGCGAGCGCCTGATCAACGAGGCGCGCGGCTATGCCAACGACGTCGTGCCCAAGGCCCGCGGCCAGGCGGCGCAGCTCCTCAACGAGGCCGAGGGCTACCGACTCGCCAAGATCCAGGAGGCCCAGGGCGCCGCGCAGCGCTTCGTCTCGCTGTACGACGAGTACAGCAAGGCGAAGGACGTGACGCGGCTGCGGCTCTATCTCGAGGCGATGGAGGAGATCCTGCCGCGCATCGACAAGATCGTCATCGACGAGCGCGCCGGCGAGCGCACCGTGCCCTATCTGCCGCTCGACCAGATGCTGCGGCTGCGCAGCGCGCAACCCGCACCCGAACCGGCGCCCGGACGCTGAGCACGAGGCCGATGATGGACAAACGCTGGCTCGGCATCTTCGCCGCCCTGGGGGTCCTGCTCGCAGTCTGGAACCTCGCCTTCTTCACCGTCCCCGTCTGGATGCAGGCCGTCGTCCTGCAGCTCGGCGAGCCCGTGCGCACCGTGCGCGAGCCGGGGTTGTATGTGAAGATCCCCTTCATCCAGAGCGTGCTGTACTTCGACAAGCGCCTGCTCGAGTACGACGCCTCGCCGAAGGAACTGCTGACGCGCGACAAGCAGCAGCTCGCCGTCGACAATTACACGCGCTGGAAGATCGTCGATCCGCTGAAGTTCTATCAGGCGGTGCGCGACGAGGCCGGCGCGCAGTCGCGCCTCGACGACATCGTCTACTCGAACCTGCGCGAGAACTTCGGCCGCCAGACGCTGCTCGAGATCGTCAGTACGCGGCGCGCCGCGCTGATGGAGGAGGTGACACGCAAGAGCGACCAGAAGGCGCGCGATTTCGGCATCGAGGTGGTCGACGTCCGCATCAAGCGCGCCGACCTGCCGGAGAAGAACGAGCAGAACGTGTTCAGCCGCATGCGTACCGAACGCGAGCGCCTGGCCAAAAAGTTCCGCGCCGAGGGCGACGAGGAGGCGCGCAAGATCACCTCGGGCTCCGAGAAGGAGGTGCGCGTGCTGATGGCCGAAGCGAAGCGCTCATCCGAGGTGACGCGCGGCCAGGGCGATGCAGAGGCGGTGAAGATCTACGCGGACGCCTACGGCCGCGACGTCGAGTTCTTCACGCTGGTGCGGACGCTCGAGGCGTATCGCAAGGCGTTGCCCGACACGACCTCGGTGATCATGTCGCCGGATGCCGAGTTCCTGCGCTTCCTGAAGGGCGTCGATCCGGCGCCGCCGGGGCCGCCGCGCTGAATCGCCTCATCCTCATCGTCCTCGCCGGCCTCGCCGTCGCGCTCTACGTCCGCTCGCCCATCGACCTGCTGCCCGACGGCCTCGGGCTGATCGGCCTCCTCGATGACCTGGCGGTCACAGGCTTCGTCATGTGGTGGCTGCGCAACCGCTTGCGCTCCCAGCCGAGCGCCGAGCCACGCGCCGAGTCCGCCCGCGCCGGCGCGGGCGCGCCGCCGCCGGCGTGGGACCCGTACGTGGTGCTCGGCATCCGCCGCGGCGCCAGCGCCGCCGAGATCGGCCACGCCTACCGCGCGCAGATGAAGCTCTACCATCCCGACCGCGTCGCCGACCTCGGCCCCGAGTTGCGCGGGGTCGCGCACCGCAAGGCGGTCGACATCCAGCGCGCCTACGAGGAACTGGGCAGCGGCTGAGCGCGCTGCCGCGCCGGTCGCGGCGGCGTGATCAGGGCTGAACGGCAATCGTATCGATGGCCGCGAGGATCTCGGCGGGCAGCGGGCGGACGCGAAAGTTCGGCGTCACATGCGTCCAGCGCACGACGCCGCGCGCATCGACCAACACCGACGCCGAGAGCGCGATGTCCTGGCCGTCATGGCCGCCCGGGTGGCGCAATTCGTAGGCGTCGGTGGTGTGCAGGTCGGGATCGGAGAGGATCGGAAACTCGAGGCCCGCGTCGCCGGCGAGCTGCGCGTTGGTGTCGACCGCATCGACGACGACCCCCAACACCTGCGCCCCGCGGCGGCGGAACTCATCCTGGCTCAGCTGCAGACCCTGCAGCTCCGACACGCAGAACGGTCACCAATGGCCGCGATAGAAGACGAGGAGGACCGGGGCGCCGCGCAGGTCGGCGAGGCGCACGGTCTTGCCGGCCTGGTCGAGCAGTGCGAAATCCGCGGCGGGCGCGCCGAGCATCGGGCCCATCGCGGCGGGTAGGATGGGAACGGCGTAGAGGATGGCGGCAAAGAGGCCCGCGAGCGCGACGTTGACGCCGAGCAGCACCTTCGGCGTCCGCGCGGCAGGCGCACGCCGCATCGCCAGGGCCGCCAGTCCGACGCCGAGGGCGACGAGAATCCAATTCGGCACGGCGTCGTTGCGCACCGAGGGCAGCCACGCGGCGGCGCGAAAGACGACGACGAAGTAGCCGGCCACGCCGGCGAGGACGAGGAGCAGGCTGGCGACGGCCAGTCCCAGACTCCGTCGCGCCAGGCGCGGCGCGGCGCTCTCCATCGGCATCAGGCGCAGGCTAATCCGGGTGGGCGCGGCGATCAACCGCACGCCGCCCCGCGGCCTCGATTCGCCGTCGAACGCGGCGAATTCCTGAGTAGAATGAGCGGGGTGATGGGGCCGGGCGGCTCGCACGGACTCGAACGGTACGATGGGAACGGAAACGGATGCGATTCTGGTCAAGCGGCTGCGGCAGCTCGGGCTCATCGTCGTCGCCACGCTGCCGACCTATACCGCCCTCGATTACCTGAGCGGGCAGCCGCACTTCTGGGCCCTGCAGGGGATCAAGCTGGTCACCCTGCTGGCGCTGGGGCTGGCGCTCTACCCGCTCCGCCTGGAGGCCAATCGCGCCCTGGCGCGGCCGATCGCCCTGCTGCTGGTGTGCCTGACCGGGGTCGCCAGCGGACTGTCGAGTTACCTGGCCGGCAACTACCTGGCGCACGGCCTGCTCTGCGTCATCGTGCCGCTGCTGATGGCGGCCTTCTTTCCCTGGGGCGTGTGGATGCAGGTTCTCGGCGTCGTCATCGTCGCGGTCAGCGGCGCCGCCGCCACCTACGCCACCGCCGGCTCGCTCGCCGCGCTGCGCGGCTATCCGACCCTGTTCGCCGTCGCCGTCTGGGCCGCATCCATCTACATCGCGCGCACCTTCGAGGTGGAGCGCGCCAGGCTCGCCGAACAGGACCGCGAGCGGGCGCGCGCCGAGGGACGCGTGCAAGAGGCGGCGCGCATCGCCGCCGCCCTGGCGCGCGTCGGCGAGCAGTTGATCGGGACGGGCGATCGGTCGGTGATCCTGCGTCGGTTGTGCGAGCTGAGCACCGAGGTGCTCGGCTGCGACTACAGCTGGACGATGCTGCGGCGCGAGGCACAGGGGGAGTTCGTCGCCTGCGCCTTCCACGGCCTGCCCATCGAGCTCGAGAACGGGCTGAAGGTCATCACCGTCCCCGAATCGATGCTGCGCGCCCTCCCTGAGGCCGTGCATCGGGACCCCCCGGCGCGCGGCACGCCGCCGGGGGGCGAGCCGGGACGGCTGGCGCGCGAGTATGGAATCAATAGCCTGCTGTCGATTCCCCTGCGCTGGGGCCGTGAGGTGGCCGGCTTCCAGATCGCCGCGATGCGCTATCCGGCGACCTTCACCGCCGTGCACGACTGCATCTTCGAGGGCATCGCCCATCTGGCGTCGCTGGCCCTCAACGGCGCCCGCTTGTTCGACGAGCTGCATCAGGCCAATCGCGTCAAGTCCGACTTCGTCGCCAACATGTCGCACGAGCTGCGCACCCCGTTGAACGTCATCATCGGCTACCAGGAGCTGCTCCTCGACGGATCCGTGTGCGAGCTCGCGCCCGAGCCGGCCGACATGCTGCGGCGGGCGCAGCGCAACGCCTGCGAGCTGCTCGACCTGATCAGCGCGACGCTGGATCTCAGCCGCCTCGATGGGCGCCGCCTCGCCCTCGACGTGCGCGACGTCGACCCCGCCGCGGTCCTGCGCGAGCTGTTGAGCGAGACCCGTCACGCCGGCGAGCGCCCTGGCGTCCGCTTGCAATGGTCGGTGGCGGAGAACATGCCGCCGCTGACGACGGACCTGCTGAAGCTCCGCATGGTGCTGAAGAACCTGCTGAGCAACGCCCTCAAGTACACCGATCAGGGCGTCGTCGACCTGCGTGCCGTGCCGCGCGACGGCGGCGTCGAGTTCATCGTCCGGGACACCGGCATGGGCATCTCCCCCGGCCATCGGGAGCAGGTGTTCGAAGCGTTCCGCCAGATCGAGTCACCGAACCCGCGCGGTGGCGTCGGCCTCGGCCTGTACATCGTCCGGCAGCTCGTCGATCTGCTGTGCGGCACCATCGAGCTCGAGAGCGAGGTGGGCAAGGGGTCCACCTTTCGCGTCTGGCTCCCGGCGGCGCCGCCTCGGAACGACACCGCGGCCGCCTGACCCCCGACGCCGACCGCGCGGCCTCCGCACGCGGCGCAGGGTCCGGGCGACAGCGGTCGCCGCGGCTCAGCGACGCGCGCTCAAGCGGCGGGCCTGCTCGGCCTGGTAGTCGCGCAGCGGGCCGAAGTCGGGCGCGCTGGCGAACGTCGCCCTGGTCCACGTGGCGATCTCGGCGTCGCTCATCGTCAGATCGAGCGGAACGACCTGCGGTTGCCGCACGTGCCATGGCGTGTCGAGGAAGAGCTCGACGCCGTTGCCTTCCGGATCCTCGAAGTAGACCGACCAGGCGTTGCCATGGGTGACGCCGCGCACGCCCTGCGCCCGCCCATCGGCGTCGAGGTGTGCCTTGAGGGCGCGCAGCTCGGCCAGCGATTCGACGCGGAAGGCGAGGTGATTGACGCTGTTCGACGGGCCGGCCTCGCGCCGCGTCGGCGCGAAGGCGATCTGATGGTGCTCGTCGGCAACCTGGCTCATGAACACCACGTCCGGGGTGCCGGGGCCGCCGCGCGGGCCGCGGTCGGTGACGGCGAAGCCGAGCACCCGACCGTAGAAGTCGATCATCAGGTCGAGATCCTGCGCGTAGACGACGCTATGCGCGAGTCGCAGAGTCATGGTCGGCCTCCTAATCCCGCCGCCGGAAGAACTCAACGGCGCGATCGCCCGCCGCGCCCGCTCACGCGACCGGCACCGCGAGGCGCGTCACGGCACCGCTCAGGGCCGTCTCACCGAGGGTGAAGTACAGGTGGCGCTCGCTGACCGCGAGGGCGAAAACCATGCGGCGCTCGAGGCGGGCGGCGAGCTCGGCCAGGAGGGCGCGGTCGACGGCGTAGACCTCCAGCGCCTCGGCGCGGTGGATGCGCGCCTCGGCGAGCTGGCGCAGCAGCGGGGCCGGGTCGCGGTGCGTGTACACGGCCACTCGCGGCGCCGTCTTGCTCGCCTTGTGCAGCCGCGCGGCGTCGGGCGCGCCGATGTCGATCCACACCTGCAGCGCCCCGGTCAGATCGCGCACGGCGAGCGCCGGCTCGTCCGGATCCGCCAGGCCGCGCGAGAAGGTCAGCCCCTCGGCGTACTCGAGGCAGTACGCGATGACGCGCGTCAGCAGATACTCGGCGGTCTCGGAGGGCTGGCGAGCGACGCGCAGCGCCAGCAGCTCGTAGACGCCGCGGTCGACGTCGGAGAGCTGGATCTCGAACGCGTGGATGGTTGCGGTCAGCGCCATGTCGGTCGCCCCAGCCCTAGCACGACGCCTCGCGGCGCAGGGCCTCGAACAGCTCGACGTAGGCGCGGGCGGCCTGATCCCAGTCGAAGTGGTCGCGCGCGTAGGCCGCGATGCCGGCGCGCGCCGCGGGGTCGAGCAGCGGCGCGTCCTCGCCGAGCAACGCCGCGACCGTGTCGGCGGTGGGGGTCGGGGCGGCGACGAGGAAGTGCTGGCGCCCGTCACGCCAGGCATCGAAGGTCTCCGGCGAGACGATCGCCGGGCAGCCGCAGGCCATCGCCTCGGCGACGACCAGCGGGAAGCCCTCGCCGCTCGACGGCAACACCAGCACGTCGCCGCCGTGGTACCAGTCGCGCAGGGCCGGCTGGTCGACGACCGGCACCACCTGCACGTTGGGCAGGCGCCAGGCGCGCGGGTCGATCGGCCCGGCGCCGACGAGGACGAACAGCGTCTCGGGCAGGCTCCGCGCCACGGCCTCGATGATCGGCAGGCCCTTCATGAACAGGAAGCGGCCGACGTAGAGCGCGACGCGGCGCCCGGCCGGCAGTCCGAGGCGGGCGCGCGCGGCGGCGCGCATGGCGGCGTCGCCATAGCGGAAGAGGCGGGTGTCGACGCCGTTGGCGATGAACCCCGACGGGCGGGGATACGACACGCGGGCGCCGAACCAGTCCTGCACGGCGCGCGAGATGAACACTGCCTGGCCCGCGCGCCGGTGCACGGCGAGGCCGAGCGTGTGGTAGGCGGCGAGCTGCACGCCGCGCAGCAGGCGACTCTGGTAGAAGGGCCACGGGCCGGCGTGCTGGGTGAGGACGAGCGGCTTGCCGAGGCGCGCCGCCCAGCGCATCGCCAGCAGCGTGCCAGGGTAGAGGCAATCGTGCGGGTTGACGACGTCGGCCCAGAGCACCCAGCGGCGCACGGCGGCGGCGGCGGCCGGGCCCCACAGGGGGTAGGCGACGCCGGCGGCGCGAAACGGCAGATCGGAGGCGGCGACGCGCACCTGGCCCGGCTCGGGCGGCGCAGGCGGCAGATCGCTGGAGAGCCAGATGGAGTCGTGCCCGAGGGCCGCATAGCGGGCGTGCAGCGCCGCGGCGGTCATCTCGATGCCGCCCCAGTGGGGGAGCTGGTAGTGGGTGAGGGTGAGAATGCGCACCGGGCGGGGGGATAGCACATGGCGGGCGCGGGGGGAGGCGCGCCCACCGCGCCGGTGGCTCTGCGGGGCGGAGTCTTGCTATCAGTACCGACGTGATGGGGTGTGAAGCGGAGGCAGTGCGGACGCCGGCCGAACCCGAAGTGGAGGTGTCGGTGATCCTGCCGTGCCTCGACGAGGCGGAGACGCTGGAAGCGTGCGTCACCAAGGCGGTGGCGACGCTCGCCCGCCTCGGCCTGCGCGGCGAGGTGGTGGTGGTCGACAACGGCTCCAGCGACGGCTCGCAGGCGATCGCCACGCGCTGCGGCGCCCGCGTCGTGCAGGAGACCCGCCGCGGCTACGGCAGCGCCCTGATGCGCGGCGCCGAGGAGGCGCGGGCGCCATTCATCATCATGGCCGACGCCGACGATTCGTACGACCTGACCGATCTCGAACGCTTCGTCACCGGCCTGCGCGGCGGCGCCGACCTGGTCATGGGGTCGCGCACGCGCGGCCGCATCGAACCCGGCGCGATGCCCTGGCACCATCGCTGGATCGGCAACCCGCTCCTCACCGGCCTGCTCAACGTGCTCTTCCGCGCCCGCGTCTCCGACGCCCACTGCGGCATGCGTGCCTTCACCAAGGACGCCTATCGGCGCATGCGCCTGCAGACCACCGGCATGGAGTTCGCCTCGGAGATGGTCATCAAGGCCGCCCTCGCCGATCTGCGCATCGTCGAGATCCCCATCACCCTGCGCCGCGACGGCCGCTCGCGGCCGCCGCACCTGCGCTCGTTCCGCGACGGCTGGCGCCATCTGCGCTTCATGCTGCTCTTCTCGCCGACGCACCTGTTCGTGCTGCCCGGTCTGGCCTGCATCGCCGTCGGCCTGATCCCACTGCTCGCCCTCGGCGGCGGCCCGCGCCATCTCTTCGGGCTCACCTTCGACGTCCACTACATGGTGCTCGGCAGCCTGCTGACGGTGCTTGGCTTCCAGATCGCCACCACCGGCCTGTTCGCCAAGGCTTACTCGCACGCGGCGCGCCTCTACGCGCCCGACGCCACCCTGCGCCTGCTGCTGCGCCACTTCACCCTCGAGCGTGGCCTGCTGCTCGGCGCGCTGCTGTTCGTCGCCGGCTTCGCCATCGACACGGCCATCCTGGGGCGCTGGCTGGCGAGCGGGCGCGACACCCTCGACGCCATCCGCCCCGCCCTGCAGGCCTCGACGCTGATGATTGTCGGCGCCCAGACCGTCTTCGCGTCGTTCTTCCTCAGCATGCTCGCCGTGCCGCGCCGCGACGACTGACCGTCCCCGGCCATGGATCTCGCCAACGCCCGCGTTCTCGTCACCGGAGCCGATGGATTCATCGGCTCCCACCTCGTCGAGCAGCTGCTCGCCGCCGGCGCGCGGGTGCGGGCGCTGGTGCAGTACAATTCGTTCAGTTCGTGGGGCTGGCTTGAGGCGCTGCCGGATGTGAGCGGCGTCGACGTCGTCGCCGGCGACGTGCGCGACGCGCACTTCTGCGATGGGCTGGTCGACGCCATCGACATCGTCTTCCACCTCGCCGCGCTGATCCCGATCCCCTACTCGTACGTGGCGCCGGACAGCTACGTCGACACCAACATCAAGGGAACGCTGAATCTCTGCCAGGCGGCGCGTCGGCACGGCGTCACGCGCTTCGTCCACACCTCGACCAGCGAGGTCTACGGTACCGCGCGGCGCGTGCCGATCGACGAGTCGCACCCGCTGACGCCGCAGTCACCCTACAGCGCCACCAAGATCGGCGCCGACGCGGTGGCATTGAGCTGCTTCTACGCCTTCGACCTGCCGGTGGCGGTGGCACGGCCGTTCAACGTCTATGGGCCGCGCCAGTCGGCGCGGGCGGTGATCCCGTCGATCATCGCGCAACTCGCCGCCGGCGCGCGCCAGGTGCAACTCGGCGACCTGACGACGACGCGCGACTTCACCTTCGTCGAGGACACCTGCCGCGGCTTCCTCGCCATCGGCGCCATGATCGGCGGCGCCGGCGAGGTGTTCCACATCGGCTCGAACAGCGAGATCACCGTCGGCGATCTGTTCACGGTGATCGCGCGCACGATGGGCGTCGAGGCCTCCGCGGTGCTCGACCCGCAGCGCCTGCGCCCGCGCGCCAGCGAGGTCCTGCGCCTGTGGTGCGACAACCGCAAGCTCGCCGCCGCCACCGGCTTCCTGCCGCAGGTGTCGCTGGCGGACGGCCTGGCGCGCACCGTCGCGTGGTTCCGCGACCCAGCCAACCTCAGCCGCTACAAGGGCCAGCGGTACAATGTCTGAACGCGCCGTCATCCTCGCCGGCGGGAAAGGTACGCGCCTGCGCCCCTACACCGTCGTGCTGCCGAAGCCGCTGATGCCGATCGGCGAGTACCCGATCCTCGAGGTGCTGGTGCGCCAGCTGGTGGCGCAGGGCTTCGACCGCATCACCCTGGCGGTGAGCCACCAGGCCAACCTCATTCGCGCCTTCTTCGGCGACGGCGCCGCCTGGGGCGCGCGCATCGACTACGCGCTCGAGACCCAGCCGCTCAGCACCATCGGCCCGCTGCGCCTGATCCGCGACCTGCCCGAGCACTTTCTGCTGCTCAACGGCGACGTGCTCACCGACCGCAGCTTCGCGGCGCTGTTCGCGGAACACGCGCGGGCACAGGCACTGTTCACCGTCTCGGCGGCGCGGCGCACGCACACCATCGATTACGGCGTGCTCGAGGTCGACGGCAGCGGCACGCTGACCGGCTTCCGCGAGAAGCCGACCGTCGACTACCTCGTCAGCATGGGCGTGTACGCGGTCAGCCGCGCGGTGCTCGATCTCGTCCCGCCCGACGTCGCCTACGGCTTCGACCACCTGATGACCGACCTGCTGCACGCCGGCCGGCCGGTCCACGTCAGCGTCTACGACGGCTACTGGATGGATATCGGCCGTCCCGACGATTACGTGCAGGCGATCGAGGACTTCGAACAGCGCAAGGAACGTCTGCTCGGGCATGCCTGACGCCGTCGTGGTCCTCGGCGCCGGCGGCTTCGTCGGGCGTCATCTCGTCCCGGCGCTGACGGCGGCGGGCTACGCCGTCGTGCCGCGCGGCCGCGTCGACGCCTGCGACGCGCCGCCGGCCGGCGCCACGGTCACACACGTGGTCAACCTCGCCGGCCGCACCTCCGTACCGGAGAGCTGGGACGATCCCGTGCCGTTCTACCAGGACAACGTCGTCACCACCGCCGCGGCGCTGCGCCTGTGCCGCCAGGCCGACGCCGCGTTGGTGCACGTCAGCTCCTACGTCTACGGGGCACCGCAACGCCTGCCGGTCGACGAAGACCACCCCCTGGCGGCCTTCAACCCCTACGGCCACAGCAAGATCCTCGCCGAGGCGGTGGTCGACTTCCACCGCCAACAGCTCGGCGCGCGCGCCACGGTCCTGCGTCCGTTCAACCTCTACGGCCCCGGCCAGCCGGCGCGCTTCCTCGTCGCCTCGATCGTCCAGCAGGTGCTCGATCCAGCCTGCGCCGCGATCGCCGTCGCCGACGCGACGCCGCGGCGCGACTACCTGCACGTGCGCGACTTCGTCGCGCTGATCGTCGCCGCCATGCGCGCCGACGCCGGCGGCACCTACAATGCCGGCAGCGGCGCCTCGGTGAGCGTCGCCGAGGTGGCCGACCTGGCGCGCCGCGCCGCCGGCGTCGACAAGCCGCTACGCGCGACGGGCGCGCGCCGCCCGAACGAGATCCTCGACGTCGTCGCCGACATCGCGCGCGCGGCGCGTGAGCTCGGCTGGCGACCGCATGTCACGCTCAGCGAGGGCCTGGGCGAGCTGGTCGCGAACGGCGACGGCAGCGGCCGCGCATGAAGACCATTGACCTCATTCTGCCGGTGTACAACGAGGAGGCCGGCCTCGCCCGCTTCCACGCCGCCCTCTGCGCCACGCTCGACGCGCTCGCCGACCAGTACCGTTTTCGGCTGATCTACGTCCTCGACCGCTCCACCGATCGCTCCTTCGAGACCCTCCGGGCTCTCGCCGCCGCCGACGCGCGCGTCACCATCCTGCATCTGGCGCGCCGCTTCGGGCACCAGATGTCGCTCGTCGCCGGGCTCGACCACGCCACCGGTGACGCCGCGATCATGATGGACACCGACCTGCAGCACCCGCCGCCGGTGATCCCGCAGCTCCTCGCCCGCTTCGCCGAGGGCGCCGACGTGGTGCAGACGGTGCGCATGTACGACGCCGCCGAGCCGGCCATGAAGCGGCGCCTGTCGAGCCTGTTCTATCGCCTGCAGAACGCCCTCTCGCCGGTCGAGATTCGCGACGGCATGGCCGACTTCCGGCTCGTCTCGCGCAAGGTGGTGCGCGTCTTCCAGACCTCGATCCGCGAACAGAACCAATTCCTGCGCGGCCTCTTCCAGTGGGTTGGCTTCCGCCGCGCCGAGGTGCCGTTCGTCAGCGCACCGCGCGCCGTCGGGACGACCAAGTACCACCTGGGGCGCCTGCTGGTGTTCTCCATCATCGGCATCGTCTCCTTCTCCAAGGTGCCGCTGCGCCTCGCCACGCTGCTCGGCCTCGCCATCGCCTCGCTCGGCTCGCTCTACGCCGCCTGGCTGGTGGGCGAGTACTTCGTGCGCGGGCACTTTCCGCCCGGCTTCGCCTCGCTGATCATTGCCGTCCTGGTGATGGGCGGCCTGCAACTGATGTTCCTCGGCATCCTCGGCGAGTACCTCGGCAGCATCTTCGACGAGGTGAAGGGGCGGCCGCTCTACATCATCGACGAGACCGTGCAGGGAGGGGCCGCGTGAGCGACCCCACCGTGGTCGCTCAAGAGCCGACGCGGACGCCGCGCCGCCTGCGCGGCGTCCTGGCGATCGCCGCCGCGACGACCCTCGCCTACGTCATCATCCTGCTCGTCGGTCGCGCCGAGGACGCCGCCGGCGCCCGCATCCTCGGCGTCTTCGACCCGGTGTTCCTGTGGCTGCGCGGCGAGGGCGGCAGCGCCACCGACTGGCTCGACCGCAACCCGCTGTACGTCGGCGGCGCGCTGTCGATCGGCCTGGCGCTGGTCGCCGGCGCCGGGCTGGCGGCGGCGCGCCGCCGCGCCGCGCCGCTGCTCGCCGCCTGTGCCGTCGTGGCGCTCGGCGTCTGGGGCCAGGCGCTGCTGCTCACCGACGACCACTTCGCCGCCGGGCGCGCGCTGTACCTCGCCGCGCTGGTCGCCGCGCTGGGGCTCGGCTGGTGGCGGCCGATGCGCCGGTTGCCCGGCTTCCCGCCCACCGGGACCGCTCCCGGCGCCGGACTGGCGGGGTCGTGGCAACCGGCCTGGCGGGTCGAATGCGCCGTCGTCTTGGCGCTGCTGTGCCTCGGGCTCGTCTGCCGCGCCTGGGCCCTGACCGAGCTGTCGGATTTCCTCGATCTCGAACAGGTCGACACTTGGCTGCAGAGCCGCACCCTGCACGGCGTCGCCGATTTCTACCGCTTCGTCCTGTTGGCGACCAATCCCGGCGCCGCCCACATGCTGCCCCAGTGGGCGCTGTTCAACGTCTTCGGCACCTCGCTGTTCATGCTGCGCATGGCGTCGGTGGCATGGGGCACGTTGTCGGTGGGGTTGATGTACTGGTTCGTGCGCCGGCTCGCCGGCCCGGCGCCGGCGGTGCTGGCGGCGCTGTTGATCGCCACCGCGCCCGAGCAACTCTTCTGGTCGCGCAGCGAGAACAGCTTCTTCGCCCCGGTGCCGACCCTGGCGCTGCTGACGCTGCACATCGGCCTGTGGATGTCGCGCCGGCTCTCGTTCCCCGCCGTTCTCGCCGGCGTGCTGGCCATGCCGGCGTCACGCTACTTCTACACCACCACCTTGGCGATGTTCCTGCTGCCGACGGCGGTCGCGGCACACACGGCGGTCTTCGTGCGCGGCGCCTGGAAGCGGCTGTGGTACGTGGTGCCGCTGCTCGCCCTCGGCTTCGTCGCCTGGTGGTGGCACCTGACGCTGCTGCTGGGCCTGCTCAACGCCGGCGACTTTCGCTTCCGCCATCCGGCGCAGATTTACGGCGGCAGCGCCTGGACCAAGCAGGGCGAGTTCAGCAATGCCACGCTGCCGCAGCTGCTGCTGCTGCAGGCGCAGTCGGCGGCGGACAACATGGCGCGCGTCGTCGGCGACCTGACCACCGAACAGCACAGCAGCTTCGGGCACTGGTACATGCGCGTGCAGGGGCCGGAGCATGGCACGACGATGAACGTCGGCGTCGTGCTGCTGCTCGGCCTCGGCGTCGCCTATCTCGCCGGTCAGTTGCGCGACCCACGCGCCTGGCTGCTGCTGGTCTGGGTTGGGCTGGCGCTGCTCCCGGGCATCGGCAGCCGCGACGCGACGCCGCGCCGTATGGCGATGCTGTTCCTCGCCGGCCATGTCATCGGCAGCGTCTTCGTCGCCGCGGTGATCCGCGTCATGCGCGACGGCGCCGGGCGCCGGGTCGCCACCGCGGCGGCGGCCGCGGCGAGCGCGGCGCTGTTGATCGTCGTCGCCACCAACGCGGTGTCGCACTTCCGCATGCCGATACGGCCGATGATCTTCTCCGACTATCTGCGCTTCCTGCGGCCGATCGTCGCACGCAGCGACACCGTCCTGGTCAACCTGCCGCCGCCCTTCCACACCCTGCTGGTCTTCGACCACGCCGATCGTTTCGTCTCCAGCCCCTTCTGCGCCGAGCGCGTCGGCCACCCCGCTGCGTGGCTGCCACTCGCGCTGCGACCGCGCTGCAGCTTCGCCGACCCGGTCTACGGCCTGGCGCTGACGCCGGCCGAGGTGGCCGCGGCGCGCGACGCGCACCGCATGCAGCGCGTCAGCTTCGTCTTCTTCGTCGACCCGACGACGCAGGCCGAGGTCGATATCGTACGCGGCCTCTATCCGGACGCCGAGGTGGCGGAGTACCGCAGCCCACGCGACCAGCGACACATCGTCGCGGTCACCATCGACGTCGCCGCCAGTGCCGCGTTGCGGACGCCGCGCCTGCGCACGGCCCTGACACCGCCGCCGCAGCTCCTCGGCGACGTGCCGGTGCAGACGACGGCCGACGGCGCCCCGCCCGTGCCCGGCGCCGTGCTCGAGGGCGGCATCCTGATCGACCGCGACGGCTGGTACGCCGTCGGCCTGGAGCCGGGGTGCGTCGGCGCCGAGCTGCGCGTCGGGAGCGCGTCGGCGGCGCTGGCCGATCCGCAGCGACCGGCGGCGCTGCTCGCCGGCGTGCAGCCGTTCGCGCTGCACATCCCCGACGTCGCCGCCTGCCCGCTGCCGCAAAGGCTGACCCTGCTGCGCGCGGACGGGTCGGGGCCGGTGCCGCTCGACGTCGACCGGATCACCAGCCCGGCGGTGGCAGCGCTGCCGATCGCCGCGGCGCCACCGCTGCGCAGCGACGCCGGCTACGAGGCCAGCGAACGCCTGACGGGCCTGGGCGGCCGCGCCGCCGATCTCGCCATCGACCCGGACGGCTCACTGGTGATCCTGCTCAAGGGCCCCAGCGGGTGGCGTCTGCACCGCTTCACCGGCGACGGCCAGCCGCTCGGCGACTGGGCGCTCGACGCGCCGTCCGAGCTCGACCCGAACGGCCTGGCGATCGCCCCCGACGGCACGATCGCCACCCAGTTCGGCAACGTCGTGGTGCTCACCGGGCGGGACGGCGCGCCGCGCGGCCGTTGGACCAATCTGGCGCTGGTGTGGGAGTCGCAGTTCGCCTTCGTCGGCTCGGACCGCCTCGTCTTCACCATTCCGCACCGCAACGCGTTGGCGGTGCTCGGCCGCGACGGCACACCGCTCAGCGAGTCCAAGACCTTTCCCGGCGGCCCGCCGGAGCTCTTCTCACCCACCGCCCTGACCCTGAACAGTGACGGCGATCTCGCCGTACTGCAGCCGAATGGACTCGCCCTGCGCTTCGAGACGCCGCCCGACCAGTTCGCGCCGGTGTTCCGCAACGCCTTCCCGGTCGCGGCCGCCTCTCCCGGCCTGGCCCTCGACGGTCGCGAACGGCTGATCGTGCCAGTCGACGGCGTCCTGCAGGTCTTCGACGCCGACGGCACGCGGCTCATGGCCGACAGCGCGGCGCGCGACCTCAGCCGCCTGAAGGTCGGTGCCAACGCGCGCGTGCGCTCGCGCAACGGACGCCTCTACGTCCTCGACCCCGACGCCGGCCGCGTCTGGTCGCTCAGCCGCTGACGTCGATGCGGACCGCACGCCGACTCCCCGCCGCGTCGGCTCAGCGGATCTCGGTCGCGTCCAGCGCGCGGCCGTAGACGGTCACGTTGCGGATGTTGCCGCCGGCGCCGCGGAAGGTGCTGCCCGGGTAGTCCGAGCCGACGTGGATCAGCGTCGAGGCGGCGAAGGCGAGGCCGGAGGGGCCGGCGGACTGGCCGACCAGTTCGCCGTTGACGTACATCGCCATCGTCTCCGCCGTCCACGTCGCGGTGACGCGCTGGCGGACGTTCGGCTGCCAGTCGTCGATGAAGATGTTGACGTTCGACTCGACGCCGAGCGCGTCGCGGATAATGAAGCGCAGTGAGTCGAAATTCTTGACGATGGCGAGCGAGTTCTCCCACTGATGCTCCTCGCGGATCTGCAGCAGCGAGTTGTTGGTCTCGTCACTGCCGGCCCAGCGCGGCTCCAGCTCGAACGAGACCGTGCCCATCTCGCCGTTGACGTGGCCGCCGACGGGAAAGGTGAGCCGCGCGTCCTCGGTGAACTCCACCGCGTCGCGGTCCACCACCAACCCGTCCGCCTGGGTCGGCATGTCGCCCTGGTCGGCGTCGAGGTCGCCGTCGAGCGGCAGCGACAACAGCACGTCGCCGGCGCCGCGCTCGTCGGGTGGGTCCTCGACAAACTCGAACGGCAGGCCCGGGTCGCCGATCCTCCCGCCGTCGTTGCCGGCTCCACTGCCGCGCGGCAGGGCGCCGCCGCGCGCGGTGATGATCTCGCCGGCGATTTCGCCGCTGGCCAGGCCTCCCGGCACGTCGATATCGCCGCGCGGCCCGTCGAAGGCGCCGCCGCGGCGCGGCAGGCCGGGAATCATCTCGGCGGCGCCGCCGGCGGCCGCGCGGCGGCGCCGGCGCTCCTCGGCCGGCGGCTCGTCGCCATGCGGCCCGCCGGGGGCCAGGCGCGACTCGCGTCGGTTGCTCCACAACGCCATGCGTCGGCCGGCGCCGCCATCCGACCCCGACGCCGCAACGCCCAACTCACCGCCCGTCGCGACGGAGTTGACTCTACCGTCGACGACGTATCCGAGGCCGACGAGCACCAGCGCCGCCAGCACCACCGCCATTACCGTCGCCTGAAGCCGCTCCATCGCGAGGGCAGCATCGATCCGCGGCAGGCGAGGTGTCAAGACTATCGCGCTGCCATAAAGTGCGGCGACTCAGGACGGATGTGGAGGAGGCGCGGCGGCAACCGCGCCCGCCGTCAGCGCAGGTCGATGACGCGGATGGCGTCATCGCCGCGGCCGGCGACGAGCAGCCGTGTGCCGTCGATCGCCAGGCCCGACGGTTGGCGGATCGCCGTCCCGACCGGCGCCAGCTCCCGCCCGTCGGGGTGGAAGCGGCGCACCGCGCCGAGGGTCCAGTCGCTCAGGAACAACGTCCCGTCGGCGCCGATCGCCAGCCCCACCTCTTTCAGGCCGCTGCCGCTCCAGCCGGAGATCGGCACGCCGCCGAGCACGGCGCCATCGGCGGCGAAATGCTCGAGGCGGTTGTTGCCGGCGTTCACCACCCACAGGTCACCGTTCGGCGCCACCGCCACGTCGGAGGGCTCGCGCAGATGTCCGGGCTCGCTGCCGAGGCTGCCGACGGTGCGCTGCAGGTGGCCGTCGCGATCGTACTCCGTCACGCGCCCGCCGCCGGCCTCGGCGATGTAGATGCGCCCCTCCGACACCGCCACGCCGCGCGGACTCGAGAGGCTGGGGCTGCCGGTGAGCGTGACGACATGGTGCCCATCGTGGTCGAAGATCTGGATACGTTGATTCCACAGGTCGGCGACGTAGACGAACTCGTCGTCCGCGGCGACGTCGTGCGGCTCGCGGAACTCGCCCGCCGCGCTGCCCTGCCGTCCCCAGGCGCGCTGGAACTCGCCGGCGCGGTCGAACAGCTGCACGCGGTGGTTGTTGCGGTCGGCGACCACCACGGTGCCGTCCGGCGCGACGGCGACGCCGATCGGCTGGTCGAACCGCCCCGGCGCGGCGCCGTGCCCGCCGTCGAAGGCGTTGCCGCCGGAGCCCGGCGCTGCGTCGACGGAGGCGACGCGCGGCGCCGGGCTCGACGTTGCCAACACCGATCCGGTGATGTCGAGCCAGGCCCCGCCCGGCAGCAGCGGACCGATTGGCGTCATTTCGAAGTCCTCCTCGAACGCGTGTAGGGACTCCGAGCGGCGCGCCGGCCGCCAGCCCGCCGCATCGGGCGCCAGCAACCCCGGCAGGGCGGCGAGATCGTCGAGGAAGAAGCGCCCCCCCACCGGGGCGGCGAGGAGCACGCCGGCGAGCCGCGCGGCGGGACGCTCGAGCGGCAGCGGCTCGCGCGCCGTGCCGTCGACGAACAGCAACGCCTGCGCGTCCGAGCCCAGCTCGGCGACGATCTCGTACCAGCGCCCCGCCTCGAGCGCCGCCTGTGGCACCAGCACCGCGCTGACTCGCCCGCGCGCCTCGAGGCCGCGCGCGGTAAAGGCGAGCGTCAGCAGCGGGCGCGTGCCGGGGCGCGGCGGGCAGGCATCGAGCAGCGTCAGCTCGCCGCCCGGCGCGGCCCCGAGATCGGGGCGCATGAGCTGGACGCGCAGCGTGAAACCACGCGCCTGGCCGACCGCCGCGACGCAGCGCCGCGCCGCGGCGGGGGTGGCGCCGCCGACGGCGAGCGCGCGCGACGCGTTCGACCACAATCCGCTGCGCACCGCGTGCTGCGGCTCGACGATCAACGCCCAGCCGACGGTCGCGCCGCCCAGGCGCGCGGCGGTGATCGGTTCGCTGCGATGCTCGGCGAACTGCCGTTCGAGGCGCTCGAACGCGGCGCGGCCGGCCGGCTTGAGGTCGGTGGCGAAGACCATGCCGCGCCGACCATAGCGATTGATGCGCGGCTCGATGTCGTCGAGCTGCCGGCCGAGCACGTAGTGGCTCTCGAGCGGCGTGCCGTCGCCGGTGTACGACAGGTAGGTCAGCGTGTACTCGGGCCAGTCCTCGGCGACGACGTAGCGCGCGTACTGATCGTCGAAGCGGCGCAGGTACTGCCCTGCCGCCGTCGCCTCGGCGGAATAGCCGATGATGGCGCGCCGGCGCGGACCGAGGAACTGGTCGTAGGTCTCGAACCCGGCGACGGCGATCGCCAACACCACCAGCGCCGTCGCCGCGCGGCGCCCGGCCGCCGCCGGCAGCAGTGCACGTGTCGCGTCGCCAAGCGCCGCAACGCCGCTGGCCGCGAACAGGACGACGAACGGCAGCGCCGCGATGCAGCGGTTACCGTTCGGCTCGGCGAGGACGCCGGGCAGCAGCGTCAGGGCGAAGGCGATCAGCAGCGCGCCGGCGCCGCGGTCGCGCCAGCTATACACCGTCACCAGCACACCCAGCCCGAAACACACCGCCAGCAGCGGCTCGAGCAGCGGCTCGTCGATGAAGAAGTCGTTGCCGTTGCCGCGCCAGGCGAACATCGCCAGCGCCGTGCCCAGTTTGGCCAGCAGGTGGCCGGCGGCGCCGCCCGACTCGGCCAGGTGCGCGGCGCGTCCGGTGAACTGCTCCGGATGGGTCGCGGCATAGTGCAGCATCGGCGCGCCGACGACGGCGAAGGTCGCCAGCATCAGCAGCCCGCCGACGGCGCGCTCGCGCCAGCGCGCCCGCTCGGGCACCGCCGCGAGCAGGAAGAGCAGCGCCGTCATCACCGGCACCATGCGCCCGGCGTCGTACGTATAGATCGCGCCGGCGGCGCCGGCGCCCGCCAGCACCCACCCCCAGCGGCGTCCGTCGAGCCCCTTCCACAGCCCGAGCAGGGCCAGCATGGCGAACGGCGGCACCAGGATCATGCGCCAGCCGACGCGGCTGAAGACGCCGTGCCAGCCCGACACCGCCAGCAGCGCCAACCCGATCAGCGCCAGGCGTTGCCCGGCGACGGCGCGCGCGAAGAAATAGAAGATCGGCAGCGTCGCGATGCCGACCAGCGTCGCCGCCAGTTGGATCGGCTCGGGCACGTTGCCAAACCAGGGCAGCAACGCCGCGCACAGGTACATGAACAGCGTCTCGCGCCCCCAGGCGGCGGAGACGTACGGGGTGTAGGGGGCGCCCTGCAGGATGTGCTGCGCGTAAATGCCGTTGAAGGCGGCGTCGTGGTTCATACCGGCCGGCAGGCTGTCGAAGTGGACGACGCGGAAAGCGACGCCGACCCCGCACAGCGCCGACGCCAGGACCCACTCGGCGCACCGTCCGAGCGGCGCCACCGCCGGCGCGGCGCCGCGCGTCGCCGCGAACCAGGCGGCACACAGCGCCGCCAGCGCGGCGAGCATGCCCCAGCCCCACGGTGCACGATCAGCCGCGAACTGAAACTCGTGCTGGGCGCGCCACGCGACACCCAGCAGCGCCAGCAGCACCCCCCACAACAGCAGTCGGCCGACCCGTCCCGGCATAATGGCGCGATGTAACGGAGACGCGGCCGGAAAGCGAAACGGGGACCACGCGTCGCCTGGAGGGCGCCCCCCGTGGGCGCCTGTTGAATGGTGCCTCTGCATCATCAGGCGGCAGGCGCTCGGGGGGGGGCGCCTCCCGCATGGGTGCGATCGCGCGGGACGTTTGGTAGAGAGCGTGCGGGATGAACGTGGTTTCCAGCCCGGTGCGGCAGGCGGTGCTGGCGATCGCCGTGGCGCTGGCGATCGTGGCGCAGGCGTATGCGCTGCGGGACCCAAACCGCTGGCCGCCGTGGCTCGTCCTGGCGGCGGCGGCGATCGCCGCGGCGCTGGTGGCGGGCGGAGCGACGACCGCAGCGCCGGCGGCGGCGCCGGCTGCCGGCGCGATGCACCCCGCGGCACGCCTTCTCCTGTTCGCCCTCTCCGTCGCGGCGACCGCGGCGGCGACGGGCCTCTCCAGCACCGGGCGCTTCGCCTGGGCGGGCCTCGGGCTGTGGCTGGTGGCGGCGCTGCTCGGCGCCCTCGCCGCGCGCGGCTGGCAGCTCACGCCGGCGCGGCGCGGCGCGCCGGCGTGGACCGGCGCCGAGTTCGCTGCCCTCGCCGCGCTGCTCGGCCTCGCCGCGCTGGCACGGGTGCTGTGGATCGCCGACCTGCCGGTGGCGATTTTCGACGACGAGGCACGCGTCGCGATGTTCCTGGCCGAGGCCTTTGCCAGCATGCCGCTGCCGAGTTTCTTCCGCATGGGCTGGAACACCTGGCCGATGATCGGCCTGGCCCTGCAGGGCCTGCTGATTCCCGTCGCCGGCGTCGACATCGCCACCCTGCGGCTGTCGTCGGCGCTGATGGGCACGCTCTCCGTGCTCGCCACCTACCTGCTGGCGCGCCAACTCGGCGGTGCGCGCCTGGCCCTGCTGGCGGGGCTGCTCTACGCCGTCGGCCGCACAGGCATCGATTTCAGCCGCCTCGGCATCACCCATGCCCAGGTGCTGTGCCTCGAGCCACTCGCCTTCTGGCTGCTGTGGCGCGCCCTCGACAGCGGCCGCGCCGTGCACTGGTGGCTGGCCGGCGTCGCCACCGGCTGGTGCCTGTTCACCTACAACGCCGGACAGCTGGTGCCGCCGCTGGTGCTCGGCTGGTTGGCTCTCGGCGCCCTGTTCCATCCTGGCCGCCTGCGCAGCGACTGGCGTGGCGCCGCGCTGCTGCTGGCGGCGTTGGCGCTGACGGTCTTCCCGTACGCCTGGCACGTCACCGACCGCTTCGACTTCGGCGCCACCTGGGACCAGTTCACCGTCATGGCGCGTAAACGGCAGGCCATGAGCCAGCTGCTGGAGGCGTGGCAGGCGGGCGGCACAGCGTCGGCGTGGGCGATCGTGTCGCGTCAGGTCTGGACCACTTGGCTCGGCTTCGGCGTACTGCCGGGCGGCGGCTACTCCCTCGGCTACCGCGGCGGCGGCATGCTCGACGTCGTCTCGGCGGCGCTGTTCGTCGTCGGTCTGGCAATGGCGCTGCGCCGGCTGGCCCGCGGCCGCGACGCCTTCGCGCCGTACTGGTGGCTGGGCACCGTCGTCGCCGGCGGCATCGCCACCATCGCCCCGCCCTCGTTCGTGCGCATGGTCGGCATCCTGCCGGTCCTCGCCATCCTCGCGGCGCTGCCGCTCGATGGCCTGGTGACCGCCGGCGGTGCCGGGCTACGCCGTGCCGCCGGGGTGGTGCTGGCGGGCGGCCTGCTCGGCGCCGCCGCCTGGCTCAACTGGCAGACGTACTTCGTCGAGTTCGCCGCCGCCCCCGGCGACCCGACGACACGCCTGGCGCGCTTCCTCGCCGCCGAGCCGCCCGACACACGCGCCGCGCTGCTCGGCGCCGAGCACCACCTGTCGCTCGAGCAGGAACTGTTCATGATCGAGTTTCCCGGCCGCATCCGCGACATCATCGATCCCTCGCAGGCGCTGCCGCTGCATGCGCCGATCGACGAGCCGCTGGCGCTGATTCTCGGTCCGACGCAGGTGACGCGCCGTGCCGAGGTGCTGGCGCTATACCCCCGGGCGCGTGTCGTCGAGGACGTCAACCCACACAGCCCCGACCCCTCGTTCCGCGTCCTGCTGGTCGAGCCGGAGCAGGCCCTGGCCATGAGCGGCCTGCGCCTGCACGATCCGCCGGACGCCCCGGCGGCGGCGGTGGTCGACCCCTTCGCGTCGCCGCCGCCAGCCGCGGGGAGCACCGCGCGCCTGGCGTGGAGCGGACGCGTCTACTGGCCGTCCGACCAGCCGCTGGTGCTCGGCGCCGCCGCCGCCGCGCCAACCAGCGTGCGCATCGGCGATGCGCCGCCGCTGACCACCTCCGGCGACGCCCCGGCGCATGCCACCCTCACCCTGGCGCAGGGCTGGCAGCCGGTGCGGATCGAGGCCGAGCGCGCCGCCGCAGGGGCGCTGCGTCTGACGCTGCAGCGCGCTGGCGCCGAACGGACGTTGTCGCGCTGGGACTTCCGCCCGTCCGGCGAGCGCGAGGGTCTGGCCGCCACTTACACCCTCGCCGACGGCAGCCAGCGACGGCGCATCGACCCGCAGATAAACGTCTTCGCCATCGAGCAGCGGCTGCCGCCCGACGACCCCGTGCGCACGCCGTTCCGCGCCCGCTGGCGGGGCGCGCTGCGCGTCGACACGCCGGGAACGTACCTGTTCGACGCCATCGGCAGCCAGCCATTCCGCGTCCGGCTCGACGGGGCGCCGCTGCTCGAGGTCGCGGCGGTGCCGAACCCGTTACTGCCGGCCGAGGTTGAGACGGTGGCACAGCTCGCCAGCGGCCTGCACCCGATCGAGGTCGAACTCGATCAGCAGGTTCCAGCGCAGACGACGCGGCGCGTGTTCCAGTTGTTCTGGACGCCGCCGGGTGGGGAACGGGTGCTGGTGCCGGCGACGAGTTTCGTCCCGCCGTGAAACGGCAGGCGCGCGCAACGCACGTGCACGGCGTCTACATATGGCCGCGCGGCCACGTGGCGTGCGCGCGGCCGTGCCGGGCGCGGCTGCCGCCGCGTCGTGTCTGCTGCGGCGCGGCGGTCGCCGCTCACTCCATCGGTTCGACGGATTCCCAGGGCGGCAGGGACTCGCCCATGGGCGTGACCGCGACCAGGGTGGCGAAGGGCCATGGCTGGCGCGGCGGCGAGTCGGTGGCGACGCGCAGCAGGTCGCCGCGTACCACTTCGGCCTCGACCTCGGCGCCGGCGACGCGCACGCGCGGCGTCTCCAGCACCACCTCCGACTCGCCGGCGCCGCGCACCCGCAGTCGCGCCGGCTCGCCCTGCCAGCGCCCTTCCCAGCGGTGCGCGTAGGGCTGGTCGCAGGCCAGATCGTCGAAGCCGATGTGCGGCTGGAAGAGCGCCGGGACGACGGCGCGGCGCGTCTCGCCACCGCAGCCCGCGGTATACGTCCAGCCGTGCTGGCGCAGCGCCGACCAGTCCCCCGCCGGCACGTCGGCGACGAACGCCGCGCCGAACGCCCGCACGCGCGCGGCGCCGAACAGCGCCTCGTAGAGCGGACGCAGCGGCGCCGCCTCGGCGGTGAAGGCGTACACGGCGCCGGCCGAGGCGGGCAGCCAGGCGTCGGCGGTAAGGGTGCGGTCGTCGGCCGCCAACCAACGACGCGGCTCGGCGAACTGCGTCACCTGGCGCATCAGGAACACCGGCCGTCCGGGCGCCAGGGGCAGCGCCGCGATCAGCGCCGTGCGCTCGGCGTCGAAGCGCCAGCGCGACTCGGGCCGCCAGAAGTCGTCCGAGTAGTAGAAGCGCAGCGACCACACCGCCGTCGCCAACGCCACCGCCGCGACGGCGAGGTGCCAGCGACGGGCGTCGCGTCCGCGCAGTGCGTCGCACGCCGCCGCCGCCGCCAGCACGACGAATGGGAACGCCATCAACATGCGGTGCGTGCTGGGTGGACCCCAGGCGAGCACCGACGGCGCCAGGCCGGCGAGGAACCCGCCGCCAAGGAAGACGCCGCGCCGCCAGCCGCTCGTCAGCCCGGCGGCGGCGAGCAACAGCAGCGGCAGTGGATGCTGCGCCGCGGCGGCGACGGTCAGCCAGCCGTCCTGCGCCACCGGCGCGACGAAGGCGTGCGCGTGCGCGAGCAGGCGCGCCGCCACGGCCGCGAGGCCGCCGCCCTCGGCGAAGCCCGCCGGCTGCAGGCCCTGCGCGAGATACACCGACTGCGCATTGGCGCGCACGTACGGCACATAGAGCGCCAGTCCGGCCAGCGGCGCCAGGCACCACAGGCGGGCGCGGCCGCGCGCCAGCAACGCCGCCAGCGGCGGCATGGCCAGCATGGCACGCGTGCACCAGTAGCCGTAACTCATCCAGCCGACGGCGAAGGCGCCGAGCAGCGCCTCGCCGGCGCCGCCGCCGCGCCAGATCAGGCGTGCCAGCGCGGCGAGCAGCAGCAGTTGTTGAAAGGTGAGTTCGGCGCCCTGCATGACGCGGCTGTAGAAGAGCGCCCAGGGCAGCGCACCGATCAGCGCCGCGCCGCCCAGGCTGGCCGCCGCCGACAGGCCGAGCCCGCGCGCCGCGGCGAAGGCGGCCGGCACGCACAGCGTACCGCCGACCAGGCTGTAGAGGCGGATGGTCCACTGCCCGGCGCCGAGCAGCGGCACCAACGTCGCTTGGAAGAGCGCGTGCATGAGCACCGGCACGGAGATGTTGCTCTCCGCCAGCAGGCGGTTCTCGCGCAGGGCGCGCAGCCCGGCGGCGAGGACCTTCGGTTCGTCTTCGTTGAGCCCGGCGGGATAGTCGGTCGGCCAGAGCAGGCGGGCGCCGAGGGCCAGGACGGTGAGGCTGGCGAGCGCCAGCAGCGTCCGACGCGGCTCGCCGCGCAGCAACCACCACAGCGCCAGCGCGGCGGCGGCCGCGATGACCAGCGCCAACGCCGCGGCGGCGACCGGCGTGGCCATTACGGCGCGACGAAGGCCAACGGCCGGTCGCGCCAGGCCCCCTGCGTCGCCGCGACGGCGAGGGCCGGGGTGACGCGCTCCGCCGTCAGGGTGTCGCGCAGATCCTTCACCATGAACCAGCCCGCCGGGTCGCCGCCGACGCCCTCGACGCGCAGCTCGAGCGGGAGGCCGGCAACGATGCGGTCCGCCGGCACCGACAGCAGGTAAAAGCCGGAGTTGCCGGCGAGGCTGGCCTTGGAGACGAAGACCAGGGTGACGCCGTCGCCGCTCCAGGCCTGCATCTCGCGCTCGCGGCGGCTCTGGAAGACGAGCGCCGGGCGCCCGTCGATCGACAGGCGGAAGTCGCCGCTCTCGTCCGAGGTCGAGGCGGTGAAGGCGAACACCGCCGGAGCCGGCGCCGCTGGCGGCGCGGTCCGCCAGGTGACGGCGCTGTGCTCGCCGACGCGCGCCCGCCAGCCGCGCGTGCCGCCGCGGTAGTCGGGATAACTGGCCTCGGGACTGCCGCCGACGACGGCGGCGAACCCCTCCACCAGTTGCACCGCGTCGGCCGCCTGCGGCGGCGGGCGCATCGCCTCGACCGGCAGCTCGGCGAGTGCCACCAGGTCCTCCATGTCGCGGCCGGCGTCGTCGGTGAAGCGGACGTTGAACGACCAGGTGCCGATGTCCTCGCAGCTCTGCACCAGCAGCCCGTTGTCGCCGGCGTGCAACGTCACCGGACGCTGTTTCGGCGCGCGCCCCATGGTCAGCGGCCACGGCGTCAGCGGCCGGCCGTTCAGCCAGACGCGCAGGCTGTCGTTCTGCGAGCCGCTCAGTTCGAGTATCGCGCCGCGCGCGTCCGGCGCGCGCACCGTCGTCGCGGCGTAGGCGCAGACGCGCTCGGGATTGCCGGGGTGGCGCGGATCGCGGCCGGCGAAGGCGCGGTTGAGATCGACGTTGACGTAGGACTGCCACAGCGGCTCCCACTGCGCCGGTCCGTACGGAGCGGGGTAGCTGCGCGGGCTGAGATCGAAGGGATCGATGAAGTCGCGCGCGATGGCGTTCGGCGCGTCGCCGTCGAAGAGGCCGAGGATGACCCAGTTGGTGAGGTACTTCTTGCGCCCCTTCAGCTCGGCGACGACGAAGGCCAGCTTGCCGCCCGGACCCTGCACCAGGCGCTTGACGTCGAGATCGCTGAACAGGTCGACGTCGTCGGGGTGCAACGCCGCCAGCACGCGCTGCGCGGGGTTGTAGCGGGCGAACTCGTCGGGCTTGACGATCAGATAGCCGGGGTCGTGCCGCGCCGCCCAGTCGCGCGGGTCGATCGGGCGGTAGAACTGCGCGAACACTTGCGGTTGATTGGCGTCGGTGGCGCTGAGCATCAACACGTCATAGTTGCCGCGCTCGCTCTCCATGTATGTCAGCGCGTCGCGGTAGCCGAACTGGAAGGCGCCCGGGGTCAGCGCCGCGTAGGTCGGGTAGTCGACGAAGTAGGCGCGCAAATAGACCGCCACCTGCGGCCCCAGAACCGCCGCCGCGGCGACCAGGCCCGCCGTCTGCAGGGCGAGGCCCCAGCGGCGGCGCGGCGCCGACCAGCGCAGGGCGCGCAGCGCCGCCGCGAAGCCGATGCCGGCGAGCAGGCAGAGGATCGGCGCGCCGATGATGCCGCGCGTCGCGCTGGGGATCTCGTTCATCAGGCTCGGCGCCACCGGGTAGAGCGCCAGCCACCACAGCAGCAGCTTGCTGGCGCGGTCGCGCCGCAGCAGCGCCGCCCCGGCGCCGAGCAGCACGAAGGGCGCGAAGAACGGGTAGAGCTCGCCGAAATTGCGCACCGCGTGACGGAAGATCGGATCGCCCTCGCGCACCAGGAAGCGCGGCGCGAAGAACTCGGCGTAATTGCCGGCGAAGCGCTCGAGCTGCGGCCGCCAGGGCTGCGCCGCGTCGAGGAAGGTCGTGCGGCGGAAGTACAAGGTGCCGGTGCGCGTCTGGCTGGTGAAGAACACCGCCGCCGGCGCCAGCACCGCGGCGGCGACGACGAGGGCGACGAGGAACTGGCGCCAGCGGCGCAGTAGCTCGGGCAGGAACAGCAGCCCGAAGCCGAGCAGGAAGGCGGGCACGAACAGCGTCGCCGGCGCGTACGCGTAGACGCACGCGGCACAGAGGCCGAGCGCGGCGGGGAGCGTGCGGCGCCCCTGCGTGAAGCGCACCAGCAACCAGGCGGCGAAGGTGAACAGGCAGGGGAAGGCGATAAGCTCGAAGGCGATGCGGCTGAAGTGCAGATGCCAGGGACTGAGAGCGAGGAAGAGCGCCGCCCACAGCCCGGCCCAGGGGCCGAACAGGGCGCGCACCAACAGGAACGCGGCGAGCACCGTGGCGACCCCGAACAGCGCCGCCGGCAGGCGCACGCTGAAGGCGCTCAGGCCGAGCAGCTGCACCGCCGGGATGGCGGCGTAGATGTAGACCGGGTTCTTGTAGCTGGTGCCGAACGACCAGACGTAGAGCGGCCAGGCGGTGCCATTTTCGTCGATGCCGGCGGTGCCGAGCGCGTAGGCGTTGTAGCCGATGCCGGCCTCGTCGCAGTACAGACCGGCGGGCACGTCCTCGAGCTGCCAGACGCGCAGCGCCAGGGCGACGAGCAGGACCAGCGCCAGGACGGCGCGCTGCGCGCCCTTACGGCGCATGCGGCGCCTCGGGCGCGGCCGCCGGGCAGTCCGGAATCGGCTCGGCGATGCGGTAGAACGGCACCAGCGCTGGGCGCCCATCGCTGTCGGGCCCCATCCAGCGCAGCAGCAGCGCCGGCGTGACCAGCGCGAACTCGCCCTCGACGAGGATCTCGTGCCGGCCGCTCGTCAACTCGACGGCGGTGAAGCCGTGCGTATCGACGCGCCGGCCATCGATGCGCAGGGTCGCCTGGCCGGCGTAGGAATCGAGCGCGAAGCGGTACTCGCCCGCCGCCGCGATGGACACGGCGGCGCTGAAGCGCAGGCGCAGCCGGCTCGGCGGCGGCGCCAGGCGCTGAATGACGTCCATGAGCGATTGCGGCCAGACGCTGCGATCGATGAACGGCACGACGACGCGTTCGCCGGCGACGATGTCGGTGAGGTTCTGCCCGATGACGGTGAAGTCGGCCTGGGCGCCGCGACAGGCGGCGGCGGCGAGGCGCTGCGTCAGGTCGGCCGGCGGCGCCTCGACATGCGCGAACGCGACGTCGCCGCCCAGCGCCAGCGGATCGCGCTCGACCTGGAAGCGCAGCCCGGGCACGAGCCATTCGAGGTAGGCGGCGACGTCGTCGCTGGTGCGCTCGGTGAAGATGAAGAACAGCGATGCCTGCGGATGGGCGAGCCAGGCGCGCAGGGCGCTGGGGACGTCGGAGGTCACGTCGCCGTCGAGCCGCCCACCGCGCAGCCAAGAGCCGTCGTGGCCCTCGAGCACGTTGGTGTACTGCGGGGCGATGCCGATGACGCGTTCGCCGGGCCGCGCCTGGGTGCGCAGCCAGATGGTCAGGTAGGCGAGGTTGTTGCGGTGCGCGCGGCGGATCTCGGGGGCGCTCCAGAACTGGCGCAGGTGATCCACGTTCCACGACGCCGCCCAGGCCACCGCGACGGCGAGCAGGGTCGTCGCCAACCAGCGCCCGGATCGCCCCCAGGCAGCCGCGAGGGCCGCCGCGACGCCGGCGGCGCCGGCGCCGGCGAGCACGTAGGCGAAGCCGGCCGAGCCGCCGACGCGGGCGACGTCGAAGTTGCCGGTGAGCACCAGCGTGCCGAGCACGTGCACGGCGAAGCCCGCCAGGGTCAGCAGCAGCACCGGTCGCGCCGGGTGCACCAGCGCGCCGGCGATGCCGAGCACCAGCAGGGCGGCGCTGACCGGGTCGATCAGCGGCCACAGCTTCATGTTGCGCACCGGCGAGCGATCGCCGCGGTCGAGGAACAGCTCCGCCGCGTTGCGCGCCCGCGCCACACGGCGCTCGAGCGCCTGCCCCCAGGTGTCCTCGGCGTTGTAGTAGCTGGTGATGCCGCGGGCGCGTTCCACGCCGTCGACGTACTCGCTGCGGAACTCGCCGGGCAGGCGGGTGACGAACAACGGCGTCACCATGCTGCCGATCAGCACCGCGGTCAGCGCCGGCCGCAGCAGGCGGCGCGGCCAGGTCGCGGCGCGGTCGGCGAGCGACCAGCAGAGCCCGCCGGCGAGCGCCCAGACGACCAGCGGCCGGTAGGCGATGTACTCGTGCAGAATGTAGCCGCCGAGGAAACCGAGCAGGACGTACGCCGATGGGCGGCCGCGCCGCGCCGGGCCGGCGAGCAGCGCGAAGGCGACGGCGATGGCCAGGACGTTGTGGTTGTTCGGGATGCGCGACAGCATCACGTCCCAGAACGAGACCGCCAGCAGCGCGCAGCCGACCAGCGCCCCGGTGGTGCCGACGGTGAGACGCAGCCAGACGAAGATCGGCAGCAACTTGATGGCGCTGACGACCGCGAACGGAATGCGCACCGCCATCTCCGTCGGCCCGCCGAGCGTCAGCCCGAGCGCCGCCAGCCAGGTGCTGCTCAGGTACTCCCAGCGGACGCGGTAGCCGCCGAGGTAGGCGTGGCCAAAGTTGCCGACCTGCAGATCCTCGATCTGCGTGATCGCCGCCTCGCCGGGAAAGTCGGCGATGTTGCCGAGGCGCAGCACGGCGGCGACCGCGACCAGGACCAGTGCCAGCCGCGGCGGCCAGCCCTGCCACCAGCGCCGCGCCGGGACCGCCTCCGGCCACACGCCCCAGGCGAGATCGAGGCCGACCGCCAGCAACGCCGTCGCCGCCAGCCAGGCGAGCCAGGCGGCGTCGAAGCCAGCCACCCAATCGCGTAAGAGCGTGCGCACCGCGTAGGCCCACAGCACCGCGCCGGCGGCGGCGAGCAGCAGCCCGCAGCGGACGCGGCGCCGCGACGCCGGCCGCGGCGGCGGCGCCGGCGGCGGCGCCGGGTAGTCGACGCCGAGCTGGCCGACGGCGCCGAGCACCAGCGCCAACGCCACCAGCCACCAGCCGCGCAACGGGTTGTCGAGCGCCTGGAAAGCATACAGCGCCGCCGCGACCGCGGCCGCGGCGGCCAGCGCCGCGAGGGCGCGCAGGTGAAAAGGGAGAGCTGCCACGGGCGAAGTTGGCTCGCTACCACGTTGCCGGGGATGTCTCCACTCATGCGGCGTGGACCCGGGCAGACGTCGGCGGCTGGAGCGCCGGCGCCACAGCGCTCCGCCCAGGTACGGCGTCCCAGGTCGGCGGGCGCGCTGGCGGAGCCGATAGCCCTGAGCGCTTGATCCTTTGTCCGGCCAAGCGGACGCAGGCGGCAAGAGCAGCAGTGGCGGCGGCCGGATAGCGGACGAAGCGGAGAAGAACCGAGCCGGCGGTCAGGCGCCGGCGGTGGCGACCCCGGTTGCTGGCGCACGCGGGTGACGTGAGATTGCGCCACCGCCGCCGCGGCGTGTCCGCCCTTCACGTCGTCCCGCCCGCCGTCGACGCCGCGACGCCGGAGCGCTTGCGTGGGCTCGGCTACGAACGATAGTTGGGTTTCACATTTGCGAATCTCCTCCTGCCGGGGCCTCCTCCTCCAGCCCTCCCCGGACAGGCACGCGACGTGCATCACTCTTGAATCCGGTTGGAGCGACGATGTCAGTGCGTCCAGACGAGCCTGCGTGGTATGCCGTCGACGTCCGCGCCGCGCTAGCGCGGCTGGACAGCAGCGAGCGCGGTCTCAGCGAGGCCGAGGCGGCGCGGCGCCTCGGCGAGCACGGGCCCAACGCGCTGCCGGATCCCACCCAGCGGACCAGCTGGCAGATCCTGCTCGAGCAGGTCGCCAACCTGCCGAGCGGTCTGCTGCTCGGCTCCTCGGCGCTGTCGGCGCTCAGTGGCGCCCGCTTCGACGCCGTCGCCATCGCCGCCGCGGTCGGGCTGAATACCATCATCGGCTACCGCATAGAGCGCAACAACGAGGATCTGCTCGCCGCCTGGCGGAACCTCGAGGCCGGCACGGTTCCGGTGGTGCGCGGCGGCGCCCTGCGCACGGTCTCGGCGGCGGCGTTGGTGCCCGGAGATGTGGTGCTGTGCCGGGCCGGCGACACCGTGCCGGCCGACCTGCGGGTGCTCGATGCGCACCGGCTGGCGTGCAACGAAGCGCCGCTGACCGGCGAGAGCGAACCCCAGACGAAGCTGGCCGCGGCGGACGCGTCGAGCGCGCCGCTGGCACAGCGCCGGGCCATGCTGTTCGCCGGCACCACGGTGGTGGCCGGGCACGGACGCGCACTGGTGGTCGCCACCGGACCCCGCACCGAGGTGGCGCACGTGCGGGCGTTGATCGAGGGCCAGGTGTCGCCAGCGACGCCGCTGCAGCGGCAGCTCGACCGCCTCGGCGGCGGCCTCGCCGCCGGCGGCCTCGCCGCCGGCGCGCTGGCCGCCGTCGCCAGCGCGGTGCGCGGCCGGCCGCTCGGGCAGGCGCTGCGCGGCGGCATCGCGCTCGCCGTCGCCGCCATTCCCGAAGGACTGCCGGTGGTCGCCACCGCCGCGCTGGTCAAGGCGATGCAGCGCATGCGCGCGCAGGGCATGGTCGTGCGTCGGCTGGCGGCGGCCGAGGTGCTGGGCGGCGTCAGCGTCATCTGCGCCGACAAGACCGGCACGCTCACGTGCAACGATATGCGCCTCGAAGTGCTCGATCTCGGCGAGGGGGCCATCGATCCGGCCGACGTGCGCGCGCAGCCGGCGCGTCTCTTCCAGCATCCGCCGACGCTGGCGCTGGCCGCGGCGGCACTGAACAGCGACGTCGACGTGCAGCGCCACCACGGCGCCACCACCATCGCCGGCAGCTCCACCGAACGTGCCCTGGTGCGCGCCGCCGAAGCGGCCGGTCTGAGCCGCTCGAAACTGCGCGCCGCCTATCCACGCCGGCATTTGCGCGAGCGCGAGGGCGGCGTGCACTACGTCGTCAGCCTGCACGACACGCCGCGCGGCGGCCAGATCGCCTTCGTCAAGGGTGCGCCGGAGCAGGTGTTGCGCCTGTGCGCCAGCGATACGCGCGGTCGCCGCCTCGGCGCCGCGGCGCGGCGCCGCCTGCTGGCGCGCAACGAGGCGCTGGCCGCCGATGGCCTGCGCGTCCTGGCGCTGGCCTGGCGGCGCGGCGGGCGCGGCGCCGATCTTGAGCACGGCTACCGGCTGGTCGGACTCGCCGGCCTTCGCGACCCATTGCGCGACGGGGCCCGCGAGGTGGTGCAGAGCGCCGCGCGGGCCGGCCTGCGGACGGTGATCCTGACCGGCGACCAGCCGCGTACCGCCGCCGCCGTCGCGCGGCTGGTCGGCCTGCGCGGCGAGACCCTCGACGGGGCGGCGGTGGCGCGCCTGCTCACCGGCGACGGACCGCGCGTCAGCGCGGCGCTCGCCGACCTCGCCGCGGCGGCGCGCGTCACGCCGGCCGACAAGCTGGCGATCGTGCGCGCCCTGCGCGCCACCGGCAACGTCGTCGCCATGGCCGGCGACGGCATCAACGACGCGCCGGCGCTGAAGGCCGCCGACGTCGGCATCGCGGTCGGCGTCGGAGCCAGCGACCTCGCCCGTCAGTCGGCCGACGTGGTGCTGGCGAGCGAGGACCTGCGCGCCATCGTCGCCGCCGTCGGCGAGGGCCGGGTGGTGCAGGACAATCTGCGCCGCGCCCTGCGCTACCTGCTGGCGACCAACTTCGCCGAAGTGGTGCTCGCGATCGGCGCCGCCGTCGCTGGCGCGCGCGAGCCGCTGACGCCGCTGCAACTGCTGTGGATCAACCTGCTGTCCGACACCCTGCCGGCGCTGGCGCTGGCACGCGAACCGGCGCACGGCGACGTCCTCGCCCGCCCCCCGGCGCCGCCCGACGCGCCGCTGGTCGATGCCGAGGCGCGCCGCACCGTGGTCCGCGACGGCGTCGCCCTCGCCGGCCTCGGCGCCGCCGCGCTCGCCATCGGCGGACCGCCGCTGGTCTTCGCCACCCTCGGCGGCGCCGAGCTCGGCTACGCGCTCGCCTGCCGGCCGGCCGACGAGCCGGTCGGCCCGTCGTTCATCCGCTGGCTCGGCGCCGCCGGCGCCCTGCATCTCGCCGCCCTCACCCTGCCGCCGCTGCGCGTCCTGCTCGGCCTCGGCGGCGCGTTGCGCGCCGTCGAGTTGGCCGGCCTCGCCGGCGGCGCGATCTTGCCGTGGGCGGCGTCGCGGCTGACGGCCGGCGACGAGCGCATCGTCCGCCAGGGCCGCGCGGCGGCCCCGCTCCGCTCGAGGCGCCGCCTCCACCCCCGTTCCGGCCGCCCGCTATCGCATGCCGCACGGCGTCCGCGCCCGGCGTTGAAGGAGGTCACAACATGAAACTCCATTGGCCCTCGTTCCTGATTGGCGCCGCCGTCGGCGCCGCCGGCGCGGTTATGTGGAACCGCTTCCGGCCGCTGTTAGTCGACCTGACCACGGCCGGCTACGAAGCCGGCGACGCGTTGTGGAGCCGCTTCGCGGCGGGGGCCGAGGATGCCGAGGACCTCGTCGCCGAGGCGCAGGCGCGCGCCCGCCCACGTGGCGCCCGTGTCCGCACGGCGCGGAGGCCGCCGAAGCGGGCGGCGCGCAGGCCGGCGAAACGGGCGGCGCGATGACCGCCGCGGCGGCGCCGCGCGTCATCGAGCTGGCGCACGGCAGCCCGGGCCGGCTGCGCCTTCGCCTGGCTTGGCTGCGTCGCGATCGCGACGCCTGCACGAGCCTCGCCGATCATCTCGCCGGCGTGCGCGGCGTGCGCGAGGTGGTGGTGCGGCCGCGTACCGGTAGCGTCCTCTTCACCTACGATCCGGCCCACGCGCGCGCCGAGCAGCTCATCGCCGCGGTGCGGCGGCGGACGCGCGTCGCGCTGGTGCGCCAGGCCGGCACGGCACCCGCTGCGCCGCCGCCGCCGCGGCCGCGCGGCCCGTCGCGCGTCGGACGGGCGGTGGCGGAGACGGCACGCGGCCTCGACGACGACATCTGGCGCGCCACTGGCGGCAACTTCGACCTCGGCACCGTCGCCGGCCTCGCCTTCCTCGCCCTCGGCGCGATCGAGGTCGCCGTGACGCGCACCATGCCCATGCCGGCGTGGTTCAACCTCGCCTGGATGTCGTTCCGCACCTTCGCGATATTCGAGAGCGACGACGACCCGGCATCCTAGCGGCGCGCCTTCTTCCGGTTGGTCCCCGGCGCGGCGTCCGCTCGCGGCGCCCGCGTAGGGGCGCGGCATGGAGGCCGGGCACTGGCGGCGCATGCTGCCCGGGCTGGTGCTCGGGGCGGCGCTCGGCGTCATTGCCCATCGGCTGCTCGACGGCGTCGTGCGCTACGCCACGGATCCGGTCGGCAAGATCTTCCCGCGCCGGCTCTACATGCTGTGCTATCGCCGTTTCGCGCGGCGGCCGCGTCGATCAGCATCTCGTCGACGCGGCCGGTGCACCACTATGCTCGGAACGTGACTCTCTCACTTGCATTGAGAGGCTCCGCAGCGGCCGTGTCGCACCGTTTGCTCCATCGACGCGCCCCTGCTACCGAACCGGCGGGGGGCCCTGTATGTCCGCTCGAACCCATGTCGCAACCGTCGCGGCCGTTCAGATCGCGGCGCTATCGGTGGTGGCGACGGCGTGCCTGGCGGATGTCGACGCCACCGGCCGGTGGGTCATCCGCGGGCCTTTCTTCGTGGGAACGTACGTCGTCGCCGACGATTGGACACAGAGCGGAACCGCGCTGACCGCCAGCAGCGGCTATACCGGGGTGATCGCGCCGATGACCGGAGCGTTCAGCCTGACCAGACCACCGTTGCCGCTCTGTGGCACCGACACCCGCTCGGGTACGGTCTCTGCCGACGGCCAATCGTTGGGATGTGCGACGGCGCGCAACGCTGTGTCGAGACGCCGACGGCCAGCCTGTGCGATGACGGGAATGCCTGTACGATCGAGGCCTGTAGTCCCTTGGTCGGCTGCGTCGACAGCCCGAATCCATGCGACGATGGCGACCCGTGCACGAGCAACGAATGTCTGACGGCGTGCGTCAACACCCCGCGCGTCCGCAATGACTGCCGCACGGCGATGTCGTCCAAGCTGCTGCTCAAGAGCACCGCCGCCACCGATCGCGACAAGCTGACCTGGACATGGACGCGCGGCCAGTCCACCAGCCAAGCGGAGTTCGCCGATCCCCGGACCAACGCGAGCTACGAGTTCTGCCTGTTCGCCGGCGTCGCCAACGCTACCATCGCCGCCGCGAATCTGCCGCCTGACCCAGCGCGCTGGCAGCCCACCTCGCGGGGATTCAACTATCGGAACCCGACGGCGGACGAAGACGGAATCGCACGCCTGAAATTGGTCGGCGACGACACGAACCGCAGCCAGGTCAACCTCAAGGGACAGGGCGCCCTGCTCGACATCACCGCGCCTCCCGTCGCCTTGCCGATTAGGGCGCAGCTGATCAACAGTCAGTCGAACGTCTGCTGGACCGCCACGTACGATTCCGCTGATGTCCGCCGCAATGACGCCGGCAAGCTGAGCGCGAAAGCGACCGGCCCCTGATCGCGAGCCTGCCGGCGAGCCACCCAGAGACGTTGCCCGACTGCGGCGTCGTCAGCGCGCGTCGCGCCACGGCGTGTCCGGCAGCGGCGCATCGGCGCTCTCGCACAAGTCGACGTCGAAGGCGAGCAGCATACGCGTGCGGTCACGCGCCGGCGGTCGCGACCCCGGTTGCGGGCGCGCGCCGGCGCCGTGACATTGCGCCACCGCCGCCGCTGCGCTAGCGGCGCGGCGTGTCCGCCGTGCACATAGTCCTGCCCGCCTTCAACGAGGCGCCAAACCTGCCGCCGCTGCTGGCGGCGCTGCGCGACACGCTGGCCGCCGGCGGGCGGCCGCACCGCATCATCCTGGTCGACGATGGCAGCCGCGACGGCACCGCCGCGGCGGCGCGCGCCGCGGCCGGCGATCTGCGTCTCGACATCGTCACCCATGCCGATAACCGCGGCCTCGGCGCGGCCCTGGCCTCGGGCCTGGCGCGCGCCGTCGACGGCGCCGCCGTGGACGACGTGGTGGTCACCATGGACGCCGACGACACCCACCCGCCCGCCTGCATCCCCGCCCTGCTCGCCTGCCTCGACGCCGGCGCCGACCTGGCCATCGCCTCGCGCTACCAACCCGGAGCGCGCGTGCGCGGCGTCCCCTGGCGTCGCCGCGCCCTCAGCCGCGCCGCCGCCTGGCTGATCCGGCTGGCGGCGCCGGTGCCGGGAGTGCGCGACGCCACCAGCGGCTTCCGCGCCTATCGCGTCGCCGCGCTGCGCAGCGCCGCGGCGCTGCGCGCGCCGCGACCGTTGATCGAGGGAGACGGGTTCGCCTGCATGCTCGGCCTGCTCTTTGCCCTCGATGCCGCCGGCGCGCGGTGCGCCGAGGCGCCGATCGACCTGCGCTACGATCGCAAGCGCGGCGCCAGCAAGCTGCGCGTGTGGACGACGGCGCGCGCGTCGATGGCGCTGATCGCCCGCCACCAGCGCCGCCGACCGCGGCACTAGCCGGGCGTGCTGGGCGCGCCGCCGCCTTGACTGCCCGCAGCGTGCCTTGCAGAACACCCGCTGACCCATGCTGCGACCGCCTCCCGCGCCTGCCATGCGCTCCGTCGACGGGGTCGCGCTCCTCTCCGCCATCGGCGGACTCGCGGCGGCCGCCTCGGCGCAGGCGCTGGTGACCCGCCAGCCCTGGGCCAGCCTGCTCGGCTTCACGCTCGGCGCCGCGCTGTTCGGCTGGTCGGCCTGGCGCACGCGCGACTGGCCGGCCGACGACCCGGCGCCGCCCGGTCCGCTGCCGACGACGGTGCTGGCGCTCTTCGGCCTCGCCATGGGCCTGTGCGGCACCGCCGGCTGGCTGGTGTACGCCGGCAGCGCGGCGCGCACCCCGCACGCGCTGTGGGGCGCCGGGCTCGTCGCCCTCGCCGCCGCGGCGCTGGCGGCGCCGCGGCCGTCATCCACCCTCGAGCCCCTGACGCCGCGGCAGCGCGGCGCGCTGTGCGCCGTCGCGGCCCTTGCCGCCCTGCTGCTCGGCTGGGAGCTGACCAGCGTCCCCACCGAGGTGCATGGCGACGACGCGGAGGTCGGCCTCGATGCCCTCCGCCTGCTGGCGGATTTCAACCTCTTCGGCGCTGGCTGGTTCGAGCTGCCGCGCCTGCACGCCCTGCCCACCGCCATCGGCCTGAAGCTCTTCGGCCCGACGCTGCTCGGCCTGCGCGCCACCAGCGCGGTGCTCGCCTGGCTCGGCGTGCTGCTGCTGTTCGCCGTGGCGCGGCGACTGTGGAACGTCGAGATCGCCCTGCTCGCCGCGCTGCTGCTCGCCGGTCAGCGCTTCTGGATCCATCTCGGCCGCGCCGGCTACCACTACGTCGATACGCCGGTGTTGGCGCTGCTGGCGGTGTGGCTCTTCCTGCGCCTGTGGCAGGAGCGCCGCCTTGGCGCCGCCATCGCCTGCGGCGTCGCGCTCGGCCTCGGCATCCAGACCTACTACGCCTCGCGCCTGGTGCCGGTGCTGCTCACCCTCACCTGGCTCGCCTGGCTGCCCGGCATGGCACGCCGCCAGTGGCGCCGCGACGAATGGCGCGGCCAGGCGGCGGGCTTCGCCCTCATCGGCGTCGCCGCGCTGGCGGTGGCGGCGCCGATATTCGGCTATTTCGCGCACGACTGGGGGGCGTTCTGGGAGCGCACGCGCGACACCAGCCTGTTCAACGCGGCGGCGCTGCGTCACCTCTCCTTCGGCTACGGCACCGACAGTCTCGCCGGCATTCTCGCCATCCAACTGCGCGCCGCCCTGACGCTCTTCAATCTCACCGAGGACAATTCCCTGCAGTACGGCCTGCACGGCGGACTGCTGGAACCGGCCAGCGCGGCGCTCTTCGTCCTCGGCGCCGGCCTCGCGCTGGCGCGTCTCGGCGAACGCCGCATGCGGCTGCTGGTGATCTGGATTCTCGTGCCGCTGGTGGCGGGCGCCGCACTGACCATCGACGCCCCCTTCTACCCGCGCATCAGCGGCCTGGTGCCGTTCACCATGCTGATGGTGGCGGTGGCACTGGGGCACCTGCTGAGGCTGGTGCGCGCCGCGGCGCCCGGGCGCACCGGACGCTGGGCGGTCGGCCTCGCCCTTGCCGCCGTCGTGGCGTTGATCCTGGCGGTCAACGCGCGTACCTATTTCGTCGACTACGCGCCACGCCACCGCCACGCGCCGTCGGTGGAGATCGCCGCCTTCGTGCGCCACCACGGCGTCGGTAAGACGACCTACATGCTCGGCGGCGCGCCGGCCTTCTTCATCCGGCACGGCGCCATCGCGTTCCTCACCTGGGGCGAGACGACGCACGACGTCGAACGGCCGGAGGCCTTCCTGCGCGACGCCACCCTCGACCCCCGGCGCAGCGTCTTCGTCATCATGCCGGCCGGCACGCACCTGATCCCGCAACTCGAGGCGGCGGTCGGCCCGGTCGATCTGCAGACACATCGCAGCCGCTTCGGCGAGGTTGCGTTCCTCACCGCCATCCCCAGCGCCGCCGGCGACGCGCCCGATCCGCCCGAACAGTTGGTACAGTCGGGCGAACCCGGCCCGGGCGCGCAGCGCCTCGGGCGACTCCTCGCCGGCGTCGAGCGCGGCGCGGCGGCGCTCCTGGTGCTAGCCGGCGGTGCGGTGCTGTTGGTCGTCGGCGTCGCCGCGCGCCGCCGCCCACGCACGCCGGGACTCAGCGCGCTGCGGCCACCGCTCGGCGAGCGCCTGGCGCACTGGCGCACCCGCCTGGCCGGGCCCGACGCGCGCGAGCGCGCCCTGGCGCCGCCGCGCTGGGCGACGCTGACGTTGCTCGCCGTGGTGCTGGCGCTGGCGCTCGGCCTGCGCACGCATCGGCTCACCGAGCTGCCGGCCGGCTTCTTCTGCGACGAGGCCGGCAACGGCTTCAACACCGGCTCGCTGCTCTACGCCGGCCGCGACGAGACCGGCGCGCGCTGGCCGCTCTACATCTGGTCGTTCGGCGTCAGCTACAAGAACCCGGTCTTCGTGTACTCGGCCATGCTGCCAATGGCGGTCCTCGGACCGACCGAGCTCGCGGTGCGTCTGACCGCGGCGCTGTGGGGCACGGCGACGGTGCTGGCGATGTTCTTCCTCGGCCGCGCCCTGATGGGGCCGCTGGTCGGCCTGGTCGCGGCCCTGCTGCTCGCCGTCGTGCCCTGGCACCTGCACTTCAGCCGCATCGGCTTCGAACTGATCACCCTGCCCTTCTTCTTCACCGTGGCACTGACCTGCCTGGTGCGCTGGACGCAGGGCCAGCGGCGCCTCGGCATGGCCGCGGTGCTGCTCGGCCTGTGTCTCTACACCTACGTCCCGGCGAAGCTGTTCGTGCCGCTCTTCCTGCTCGGCTTCGCCGCACTCTACCAGCGGCCCCTGCGCGCACGCTGGCGCGAGAGCCTGCTCGCCGCCGCCCTGCTCGTCGTCACCGTCACGCCGCTGGCGATCTTCGACCTCGTGCATCGCGGCCAGGCCGGCAGCTACTTCGAGCAGACCACCATCCTGGCGCAGGGCGGCGGCCCGCTGCAGCTGGCGCGGCGCTTCGCCGGAAACTACGCCGAGTTCTTCTCGCGCGAGTTCCTCTTCGCGGCGAGCAACGACCGCATCATCCGCCATAGCGTCGGCGAGCACGGGCAGCTGTACCCCTTTTTCGCGCCGCTGCTCGCCCTCGGCGTCGGGCTGGCGCTGCTGCGGCGCGATCGCGCCCTGCGCCTGCCGCTGTTGTGGCTGGCGCTCTACCCCTGCGCGGCGGCGCTGATGAACGAGATCCCCAGCGCCTCGCGCGGCTTCATCGGTGCGCCCGCCTTCTGCCTCGTCGCGGCGCTCGGCGCCGGCGCGCTGCTGCGGCTGCCGGCGCTGCTCGGCGCTCGGCGCGCGGTGACGTGGGGTCTGCAAAGCGCCCTGCTGGCCGCCCTGCTGGTCGCCGTGGTGCCGGCGGCGCGGGCCTACTGGATCCTGTACCGCGACCAGTATCCCCTGTACTCGGCCAAGCAGTACACCGGCTTCCAGTACGGCCATCGGCGCGTCCTCGAGGTGTTTCGCGAGCGTTATGATGACTTCGACCGGCTGCTGCTGACGACGCGTCGGAGCAACCAGCCGGAGGTGTTCCTGCGCTTTTACGACGGCCTGCGGCGGCCCGAACGGCCGGGCGCGGCGCCCCCCTTCGAGCACGGCGAGAAGATGGTCGCCGGCAGCGCCGAATCGTACGAACTCGTCGTCCCCGGCCAGCGCACGCTCTTCGCGGTCCTGCCCGAGGAAGTGCCCCTGTTCGCCGACGGCGAGGTCCTGGAGCGCGTCATCGCCCCCGACGGCAGCGCCGCCTTCGTGCTCGTCGCGGCCTCGCGCCTGAAGGACTTCGTCTCCACCTGGCGGGTCGGCGGCCAGTTCCCCGACGACGACCGCTCGCCGCCGCCCGACTGGACGCCCGAGACGGCGCCCGACGAGATGCCGGCCGGCGCCTACTGGCGCCTGCACGAACCGCTCTCCGCCGGCGTGCCGTTGAACGACTTCTTCGCCCCCAACGTCGAGTACGCCTGCGCCTGGGCGGTGAACTTCGTCAGCAGCGACGTCGACCGCGACCTGCGCGCGGTGGTCGGCTTCGACGACCGCGGCGAGGTATGGGTCAACGGCACCCGCCTACGGCTGCGCGCGGCGACCGATCCCGAGCTGACCCTGGTCGACAGCCAGAGCGGCGCGCTGCACCTCCAGCCCGGCCGCAACACCATCGCCGTCCGCAGCTGCGAGGAGATCGGCGACTGGCGCTTCTATTTCCGCCTTGAGAATCCCGACGGCAGCCCCGCGCAAGGGCTGCAATGGGCCTACGGCCCGCGGCGGCGGCCCGAGTGACACCGCCTGCTGGCGCGAGTCCGCAGCCGGAACCACGGGCGTCCGGCCCGCAGCGCAGCGCGCCGCCGATCCAACCCCCTCGATTCCGAGACGCTACGACGGCGCCCCGCACGCCGGCAAGACGACAAACCCCTCGCGCCGCGCGGCCCCGCGCAATCGCTCGTCCAACCCGACGAACGTGTGCGCCCCGGTATCCCCGCGCGACCAGAGCAACGCCGCGCCGAGTTGCAGTGCATCCGCGGCGCGCAGCGCATGCACCGTCAGCAGGCGCTCGGCGCGCGACCGCACGGCCTCACTCGGCACGACCTCGGACCACTCGGCCGCGAGCGCGGCGAGCCGTTCCCGTGCCCGCGCCGCCACGCGCTCCTCGATCACCCCCTCGCGCGCCCGTCTGGCAAGCGCCGAAAGACACTCTGTCCGCGTTGCCCACCACACGATGACAGCGGAATCCGCTCGCAAGCAGGCCCCGACGGTGGTGCTCTCGGGCTCGCGCACGAGCAGTGGCACGACCGCCGACGTGTCCCAGAATCTCACCAGCCGTCCTCACGCTCCTCGCGCAGCGCGGCGCGCACGCTGGCGCCGGGGTCGGCCAGCGGCGCGCTGCGAAGAAACCCCGCCGGCAACCTGCCCGTCCCGAGGCGCACCAATCCCTGGCGCTCCAGATCCCGCCACGCGTCGATCCCGGCCGCCGCAACGCCCACCGGCACGATGCGCGCCACCGGCACGTCGTGCTCGGTAACCAGGATCTCCTCGCCAGCCTTGACCAGACGCAAGTAGCGACTGAGTTCGGCCTTCAGTTTCGCCACGGCCGCTTTCTTCATGTGACCACTGTAGCCCCCTCCAGTTGGTCACACAAGCTCCGCGTCTCCAGGCACGCACAGCCCACTGGCGGCAAGGCGAGAGCCGCGCGTACCATGCTTCCTTCGTAGTCCGGCCGCCGACGCGCCGGGATGGGCGAATGCTCACGCCGCGGGGGGGGGGCAGGTTTGACAAGGCATAACCGCCCCGTTACTCAACGGGACTTCATGCCGGCGGGGGCGGCGTAACCCTATGGAATCACAGCAGAGCACGCTCGACCGCAAGACGATTGGCGGCCTCACGGTCGAGCAGGCTTTATACATCCTGTTCGTGCTCGTCGCGGTCTTCCTGCGCACCTACGAACTGGGGCTGCGGCCGTACCACCACGACGAGTCGATCCACGCGTTCTTCTCGTGGAAGGTGCTGCAGAACGGCGTCAGCGACTACAAGTACGACCCCGTCTACCACGGCCCGACGCTGTACTTCTCGAGCGCGCTGATCATGGCGCTGCTCGGCGACAACGATTTCACCGGCCGCTTCAGCGCCGTGCTCTTCGGCCTCGGCGTCGTCGCCTTCGCGTGGCCGTTGCGGCGCTATCTGGGGCGCTGGGGAGCGCTGGCATTTCTGCTGCTGGTGACCTTCTCACCCAGCTGGGTCTACTTCACGCGCTTCATCCGCCACGACATCTACACGGCGCTGTGCAACCTGGCGACGATCTACTTCGTCTTCCGCTACGCCGAGACCAGCCGCGCCAAGTACCTGTACATCGCCGCCGTCGCCTTCGCCTTCGCCGCCACCAACAAGGAAGATCAGTACCTCATCACGCCGATCTTCCTGATCGGGTTCGCGCTGTCGATGCTGTGGGGCGTCTGGCGCGGCGAGCAGCCACTCGCCGCGGCGGTGCGCGAGTCGACCGGGTTCCTGCGCCGTAGTCTGGTGCCGATCGCCACCTCCGGGGTCATCTTCATGACCATCTGGCTGGCGATGTACTCGTCCTTCGGCACCAACCCGAAGGAGCTCGAGCACTTCGGCCTGGCGCCGATCTACGACGCGCTGAACTACTGGTGGGGCCAGCAGACCATCAAGCGCATCGGCGGTCCCTGGTATTACTACATCCCCGAACTCATCCTGTATGAGCCGATAATCACCTTCCCGGCGTTGGCGGCGATCATCGGGGCGCTACTCCAGAAGCCGGCGCCCGACCGCTTCATGCGTTTCTGCGTCATCTGGAGCATCGGCATGCTCGCCATCTACGCCTGGGCGCAGGAGAAGGTACCCTGGCTGCTGATCCCGCAGCTCGTGCCGCTGACGCTGTTGTCGGCGCGCTGGTTCGGCCGCGTCATCGAGAGCGGCGCGCTGCGCCGCCCGGCGCCGGCGCTGGCGACGGCGGCGGCGAGCGCCTTGACGCTGTGGACGCTGGTCGAGTCGAACTTCCTCTACGACGCGCCGCGTCCCGACCAGGATGCCAACCACCGCCGCGAGACCATGCTGTCGTACGTGCAGTCGACGTACGATGTGAACAAGGTCATGCAGCGCATCGACGACGTCGGCGCCAAGCTCGGCACCGGCACGCAGACCCGCCTGGCCGTGTCCGGCAACGCCACCTGGCCGTTCTCCTGGTATCTGCGCCACTACCCGGTCAACTGGGCGGCCAACCTGCGCGACATCGATGTGCCGGTGCTGATCGTCGACAAGGAGGTCTCGAAGTCGCACGACGAGGTATTGCTCGCGACCTACGATAAGGTGCCCTTCCAGGTGCGCGGCTGGTGGGAGCCGAGGATGCCGACCCTGCCGCAGCTGGCGCGCTGGCTCTTCACGCGCGACGCGTGGAGCCCGCTCGGGTCGAGCGACGCGGTGATGTACGTCTATAAGGATCTGACGCCGGGCGTGACCATCGCCAAGGTGCAGGTGAACCCGCCGCCCGCCGCGCGCGGCTACCCGCAGCAGCCCGCACCGTTGCCGGCGAGCAGCCAGTTCGGCGTCGCCGGCAGCGAGCGCGGCCAGTTCAATGAGCCGCGCGGGCTGGCGTACGACGCCGCCGGCAATTTGTTCGTCGCCGACACCAAGAACCACCGCCTGCAGAAGCTCAGCCCGGGCGGCGAAGTCCTGGCGATGTGGGGTTCGAACGGCGCGGAGCCAGGGCAGTTCAAGGATCCGCACGGCATCGCGGTCGGGCCGGACGGCAACGTTTACGTCGCCGACACGTGGAACCACCGCGTGCAGAAGTTCGACGCCAACGGCAAGTTCCTCAAGCAGTGGCAGCCCGACCCCGGCTTCTGGGGGCCGCGCTCCATCGCCGTCGGCGACGACGGCACCGTCTACGTCGCCGACACCGGCAACAAGCGCATCGTCTCCTTCAGCCCGGAGGGCGTGCAAATCGAGGTTTGGGGCAGCGACGGCTCGGCGCCGGGGCAGTTCATCGAGCCGGTTGGCCTGACCGTCAGCGACGCCAACGAATTGCTGGTTGCCGATACCGGCAACCGCCGCATCCAGGTCTTCCTCAACGACGGCACCTTCCAACGCGAGTACCCGGTCTTCGGCTGGGAGGAGTTCTACACCGAGCCGTACCTGGCGGCGCACGGCAAGGACGTCTTCGTCACCGACTCCCACGAGCACCGCTTCGCGCGCTACACCGAAGGCAAGCTCACCGGCGTGTGGGGCAAGACCGGCACGGGCAGCGGCGACTTCAACCGCCCGATCGGCATCGCCGTGGCGAAGGACGGCAAGGTCGCGGTGGCGGACACCATGAACAACCGTGTGCAGGTGTTCGAGGTGCCGGCGCCGAATTAAGGATCTTTCACACGCAGGCACGGAGCAACGGAGAACCGATCCGGGCTCTCCGTTGCTCCGTGCCTGCGTGTGAAGAGTCCTATTGGCGTCTCGGTTGCGTCGCGCGGATCTGCTGGCGCAGGCGGACGAGGTCGTAGAAGGCGCGCACGATGACGCTCAGATGGGCGCCGGTCTGCACGCCGGCCTCGCGCGCGTAGTGGTGCACGCCGACTTCGCGAATGCCGAAGCCGGCGCGGATGGCGCGGCCGTACAGCTCGGCGTTGATCAGCGCGCCGGTCGACTCGAGCGTGATCGTCGTCAGCACCTTCTTCGGAATGAGCTTGAAGGCGCAGTTGAGGTCCTTCACCCGCACCTCTAGCAGGACGCGCACCAACCAGCCGCCGAACAGCTTGGCATTGAGGCGGCGGATGAAGGGGTCGCGTCGCTCGATGCGGAAGCCGGTGACGATGACCTCCTCGCTGGCCAGTGGCAGCAGCTTGTCGAGATCCTTGATGTCGAACTGGCCGTCGCCGTCCATGTAGAACACGTAGCGCTTCTCGGCGGCGTCGAAGCCGGTGCGCAGGGCGGCGCCGTAGCCGCGGTTCTGCGCATGCGTCTGCGGCTTGACCCGGGGCGACTGGCGGGCGAGGCGGGCGAGGATCTCGCCGGTGCCGTCGCGGCTGCCGTCGTTGACCGGCAGGATCTCGTAGTCGATGCCGAGCGGCTCGAGATAGGCGACCACCTGGCCGACGACCCGCTCGATGTTGGCCTCCTCATTGTAAGCCGGCAGCACCACCGAGAGTTCCTGCACCGGACCCGTCGCCTTGCCTTTTGCCTCGTCGCTCATCATATCCCCCAAGGTCGTCGAACGATGATCATCGAGTGTCCCCACTGCGGCACCCGCTTCCGCCTCGACCCACGGCAGCTATCCGACGGCCGGTCGATGCTCAAATGCGCGCGTTGTCGGCGTGTCTTTCCTGCTCCGGGCTCTGGCGCTGCGGCGCGCGGCCGCTCGAAGTCCAAGGCCTCTGACGAGAACCTGTCGTTCTCGTTCGACGACGACGACGAGTGGCGGGCACCGGAGCTGACTTCAGACGCTCTAACCGAAGACGCGCTCGTGCTCAACGCTCCCGACGATTCCGACGCGGGGGGGGAGCCGGCGCCGGCGCCGGCGCTGCCGCGCCGGCCGCGCGCCACCCGGCCCCTGCCGGGGCAGGAGTCGTTGCGTTTCGACGTTGAGCGCGACTACGAACAGGGCGACGCGGCGGCGGAGGACAGCGAGGCCGCTGCGCGGCGACGCTGGGGCCGGGAGGCGGCGGACGAGGATGACGATGCGGCCGGGTTCGCGCTCGGCGAGGCGAGGAAGACGGCACGGGCCGAGGCGGGGAAGGGGGGCATCAGCGTGCGATCGGTCTTCGTATTCCTGGCGGTGGTGGTGGGCGGGTACGGCGCGATGACCTGGTCGTTGCTCGACGATCCGGACTGGTCGCGGCGCCTGACCCAGAGCCTGCCGGTGATCGGGGCGACGATCGACGACAGCGACGCCGCCGCGCACGTCCTGCTGCGCGACGTCCAGGGCCGCTACGAGCGCACGCGGGACGGCAAGAACGTCTTCATCGTCACCGGCACGGCCGTGAACAACTCGTCCGAGTCGCTGCGCGGCGTGCAGATCGTCGCCACCCTGTACGACGGCGCCAACCAGCGCCTGCAGGACCAGCGCGCCCCGTGCGGCAACGCCCTCGAAGCCCGCATCCGCGAGCTGAGCGTGCACCAGGTGTCGATCCTGCGCAGCATCAAGCCGCCGCCCGGGTATGCGGTGCAGCCGGGCGGGCGCTGCCCGTTCGTCGGCATCTTCCTCGACGTGCCACCGACCACGGCCAGCTTCGCGGCCGCGGTAGCGGCGGCGCAGCGTCAGACCTGACGCGGGCCGTCGCCGCCGCCGGGCGGCGGCGCGTCGTCGCCGGGCTTCGGCGTGACGTCGATCTCGTCGGGCTTGCTGACCTCGCGCTTGAAGCTGCGGATGCCGCGCCCCAGCCCCTCGCCGATCTGCGGCAGCTTTCCGGCGCCGAAGATCACCAGGACGATGACCAGGATGATGAGCATCTCGCCGATGCCAAGTCCGAACATGCTCCGACCCTAGTCGAGCAACCGCCGCCCGCGCAAGGCGTCCACGGGCGCCAGGTCCAGCGTCTGAGCTGCCCGCGCCCGCCTCGACTGCAGCAGCAGCATCGATGCCACGCAGTCAAAAATGGCCTTGCCCCCCCCCCTCCCGCTTTGCTACGTACGGTTTGAATCTGAAGCGACTCCTCATCTGCGCGGCCGCCGCAACATCCGCGCAGCCCGGCGACGACTCGGCTGTCGCGATCGACGCGGTCTTTGGCGTCGAAGCTATCGAGCCTGCGCGCGATGCCACTGGATCAGCCGTCGTCCCGGTAACCGAAGACCTGGTGCAGAGGCAGGAGGTGTCGAAGGAGTCTGTCGAGCGCCTGCGCAGCGTTGAAGCGGAACGCGACCGCATTCTGGAGACGGCCGTGGCCGAGCCAGCCTTGGACACGATCCCAGCGCTTCCTGGGGACGTACCGGCGCGCTTCGACGCAGCGGACGCCGACCCCGATCGGCTGCGGCGCGAATCGCTTCCTGCCGCCTTTCGCTGAAGAGGAATGACGACGCGCATCGTTCACGCACTGACGGTCGTCGTGTCGCTCTGGATCGCCGATGTCGCGCTGGGTGACACGACGAGTTCCATGGGGGACCGTAGCGGCGAGGGATCCACGCCGTTCACGGGGCTGGCGCAGGCCCCGGAGGCCAACCTGTTTACCGGGGCTGCCACGACCAGCTTGTCGATTCAGGTGCCACCCGGCCGAAAGAACATGACGCCGCAACTCGCGCTCAGCTATTCGAGCGCCGCCGGGCCGAGTCCCTTTGGATTCGGCTGGGACCTCCCATTCGGCCGCATCGAGCGCAGCACCAAGTTTGGCGTACCACGCTGTTTAGGTGAGCACGTCAACGAGTACGTGGCGATGATGCCCAGCGGCAGCTTCGAGCTGCATCCGGTCGGCGGCATGACCTGGGCATGGCAGCCGAAGCACGAGGACGGCTACCTGCGCGCCCAGATGATTCTGCAGTCTGGTGTCCTCTCGCATTGGGAAGTGTACGATGCCGCCGGTATGAAGTACGTGTTCGGGGAGGTGTCCTCGGCGCGCCTGACCGCGGTACAGGAAGGCTGCTCATTCACCACGGCGTGGGCGCTGACGCGCATCGAAGATCCGAACGGCAACACCATCAGCATCACGTGGGACAATTCGGGCAATGTCCTCTACCCGACGGACCTCGACTACGGGGGCAATCCCGCCCAGGGGCTGGCCCACTTTCACCACATCGATGTTCTCTATGAGCCCCTGTCGTACGTGGTGGGAGCCACCGCCTATTCGCGGTCAATCGTCAACAACCGCAATGGGGCACAGGGCGAGCTCACCAAGCGTGCCGCGTCGATCCGCGTCACCACCGACCGGGCGCCGGCAGGCCAGCCGACCTTGGTCCGGACGTACGCGTTGGTCTACGATTCCGACTCAGCCAACGAGGGCTACCGCTCGCATCTCAACGAGGTGCGCATCACGGGGCCGAGCGGCACGGGAAGCACGCCGATCGTGCCCCCGCAGACGTTTGCGTACTCGAACAGTGCCGGGCATCGACCGGCCACGAGCACCACCTTCCCGGCCGCGTTCGATGCGCTGCGATCATCGAACGACGGGCGCGTCTGGCGCAGCATGATGGACATGACCGGCGACGGCATGGTCGATCTCGTCGATGCGCGCGCGGAAGGGGTGTGGGACGTGTATGTCGGGCTGAAGACGGGCGGATTCGCGCTCTCTGCCGTGTCATGGCAGGTGCCGATGGGACCCGGCATTCCGGATTCGGGCGTCGCCGCGATCCGCAAGACATGGCGCGTCGGGAACGAGTCGCGCACGACTGCCGACACCCTCGACCTGACCGGCGACGGGTTTCCCGACTATGTCGTCGCGCTCAGCGCCTGCGGGTGGAAGGTCTACCCGGGGACGCCGCCGGATGGGAGCGGCGGCTGGCGCTTCGGAAGTCCCATCGACTGGCACTCCCCGCATCCGTATCTGCGCATCGACATCGACGCGCCGCGCGGGACGTACGACGTCGAGACGTACACCCGGCAGGACACATTCGACGTCAATGGAGACGGTCGCCCGGATCTGGTGGTCGCCCCGGGTGGGCAGTCCACGCCACCGCGGTACACCTGGCAGGTCTATCTCAACCGCGGTGACCGCTTCGACTCGCGCTTCTATGCCAACGATCCACCGACCTGCATCGTCGCGAACCTGAACTACCTGGACGCCTTCGTCGCGCCGTCGCAGTGGATATCCGCGTCGCGCGTCAACAACGTCGGCTTCGGCGAACCGTCGAGCGGACCCAGCGAGCACGGCTGGGTGAGCAAGCAGGTGGCGGATTTTAACGGCGACGGCCTGCCAGACTATCTCAGCGTCGCCTCGTGCGAGTTTATCGGGGGCTGCCTCGACGTGTACTTCGGCACCGGCAGCGGCTTTGCCACAACCGCGCTGCGCTCGCCGGCGTACGGCGCCTACATTCGCGAATGGAACGGCTACGACACCTTGATGGATCTGCTCGACATCAATGGGGATGGCCTGCCCGATCGCGTCGCTCTCGCGCAGCGGCAGCTACCGGACACGTCGCCATGGTCGGTCGTACTAAACCAGGGCGGACGCCTTCCCTACGACGCCGCAACGATTACATGGCCGGGGCTGCAGGGCCGCATCCGGCGTCAGGGCGGGACGCCGACCACGTACACCACGTTCGACATGGTCGATGCCAATGGCGATGGCCTGCTCGACAGGGTCCGCCTCCAACTCGGCGCCTCCCCGGCCGGCAGCATCCAGTACAACCAGGCGGCGCCCCTGCCCGGATCGCCGCAACTCGGAGTCGCAGGGTCGGTGCGTCCCCACCTCCTGACGGCGGTGAAGAACGGCTTAGGCGGGATCTTCGGGCTGCGCTACCGACCCTCGACGAGCTACGACAACACCGGCGGCGACCCCTATGCGGTGACGGACCTGCCGTCGGTGACCTGGGTGGTGTCCGACACGCGCCGCACCGACGGCTTGTGTGCCGTGCCGGTCAACATCGACCCGTTCGGCAGCGCCAATGCCTGCATCGCCGACGGGCACGAGATTGTCGCGCACCATGTGTACCAAGACGGCCGCTTCGACCCTGTGGAGCGTGAGTTCCTCGGCTTTCGCTACGTTTACACCATCAAGCGCAATGACGAGCGGCCGGGCGGTGCCGCCCCGGTGCGGCGCGACAATTCGGTCCTGACAACGTTCGCGCAGACATCCGCGATCCGCGGTCGCGTCCTGAGCGAGATGGCGTATGCGGGGAACGCCCTCGTAGGCGCCGGAAGCAGCCAGTTGGTGCGGCAGACGGACAACTACTGGCAGACGTGGCAGCAGCCCGACGGGCACGTCAAAGTCTATCTGGGCACCAAGATCGAGCAACAATGGGATCTGGCAGCGAGCGGCGTGGCGTTCGGCAAGGTTACGCAGTTCACGATCGACGCGTACGGGAACACGACGTCGACGCGATCCACCAACCTGCTGAGCCTCGGAGACATCACTACGGTAACGGAGTACGCAGCCAGCGCCGGCAGCCTGGTTCGCGACCGACCATCGCGCGTCGCATCCGCGACGAAGAGCGACCTGTTCGCGACACCGGTGAAGTTCGCCGAGAAGTGGTTCTACTACGATGACCAGCCGCTCGGGCAGGTACTGAAGGGCAACGCGACGCGAGTCGAATCGCTCGTCGACGCGGCAACAGCAGCACGAGTGAACAGCTATACGGCGTACGATTCCTACGGGAACGTGACCCTGACAACGAACGAACGCGGCGCGCGGCTGTGGACGGGATACGACGCGAACAAGCTGCACGCGACACAGCTGACGAATGAGCTCGGCCACGTCGCCAGCACAGTGACCGACTATCGCTGGGGCAAGCCCCTGGATGTCACCGACCCGAACGGGGCGGTGGCCCGATCCCGCTACGACGACGCCGGGCGCGTTCTCTGCACAGCCACGGATGGCGACAGTGTGAGCGATTGCACGGCGGCAACCGGGTCGAGCACGGCAACGGTGTGGTATCGGTACGTGTTCGGCGACGGCACGCCCGCAAACCCGGATTCGCGCGTCGAGATCCACCGCCGTGAGCCGAACCGATCGAGCGGGTACATCCCAACGATCGAGCACTTCGACGCCCTGGCACGGCACCGCTACACGGAGGAACGGCGGGTGGTCGACTGCCAGACCGGTACGACGACGGTGGTCACCGGCCATACCGAGTACGATGCCGGCGGGCGACCGCGCCGACAGCACCTGCCCTACGCGGCTCCGTTCGGCGCGGCATCGAACGGGTTCACCGAGATCGACTACCATCTGAATGGCCATGCCACCTACGTTGATCCCCTTGACAGACCGTCCCGCGTCACCGCGCCGAGCGGCGCGATCACGACGACGCAATATGATCGGGGGACGACCTCGACCTTCGACGAACTCGGAAACAAGCAGGTGTCGAGGATCGACACGTACGGCCGGACCACCTACGCAGCCGTCTTCGACGGCGCGTCCACGCTGTATTCGTGGACTGACTACACGCACGACGGCGCCGGCCGGGTGCTGACGATGACGCTCAACGGCAACACCGCCACGACGGTAACAACAACCTACGACCTGCTGGGCCGGACGATTCGGCGAGTGGATCCCAATTCCGGCACTCCCACCGGCCCTGGCACGTGGCACGACCGCTACGATGCGGCTGGCAACCTCGTCTTCGAGGACGATCCGCTTGGGCAGGGAACGACAGGGAACCAGCACATCGAGTATTGCTACGACCTGCTCAACCGGGTCGCCGGGAAGTACTATCGTAGCGGCGGCGTCCCGACGCCCAACATCTGCTCGCAAGTCGCCGACATCGAGTACACCTACGACACCTTCAGCAGCACGACGTCTGGAAACAAGGGGCGCGGCCGCCTGACACGCGTACGCGACCTCAGCGGGCAATCCGACTGGACGTTCGATCTGCGCGGGCGCGTGACGAAGGAGAAGCGGACGGTCTACTCGGACCCCCAGGACACGCGCACCACCTACGCCACGTTCGGTTACGTCTACGACGCCGCCAACCGGATCAGCCGCACCGACTACCCCGGCGGCGAGCAGGTCACCAGCGTCTACGACGAGTCCGGCCAGCCGCTACAACTATTCAACACCGGTCAGTCTATTATCGATCGCATGTGCCATGACGCCTTCGGCCGAGTCATCCGCATTGAGCACAGCAATGGCGTCGTCGACACGCACGCGTACTACGGCGCCACGGGCGACGCGAAGGCGCACCGCTTGCAGCGCCTCTCCGCCCAGCGGGCAGGCCTGAGCGACAAGTACCTCGACCTGTCGTACGCGAACTACGACGCGCGCGGCCTGCTGACTCGTCTCGACGATCTCGCGCCGCGCGCCGCCGTGCTCTCCAACGGGCTGGCGACGATCACCTACGACCACCTGCGACGCGTGCGGCAGGCGATCGGGGCCAATGTCAACGAGACGTACGCCTATGACCCTCTCGGCAACATCACGACCAAGGGAGCGCGAACCCTGACGCCGAGTACCGGAAAGCCACATCAGATCGCCTCTGTCACGGCGCCCGGCGGCACCTTCAGCGTCAGCCACGACGCGAACGGCAATCGCACCGCCAAGCTCGAGCAGGGAGAAACGTACCAGTACAACCAGGACAACCGCCTGAATCGCATCGACGTCGGCGCCGACACGGTCCGCTTCCGCTACGACTTCGCCGGCCAGCAGAGCCTGCGCATCCTCGAAGGGCCGGGTGGCGTCGTCACGCGCTACTACTCGCCGTTGGCCGAGACGTCCAGCGACGGCTTCTTCCTGCGCCACTACGTGCTCGGCAACGTGCGGGTCGCCTCGCGGCGCACCTCCGAGGTCGGCTGGGAACTCATCGCCGCCATCGACAGTCCGGTGCGTGTCGCGTACGCATCCCTGCAGCATCCGGGCGTCACGGTGCTCATCAACGACGTCGCCCAAGTCGCCGCCGCCAGCGGAGTCGGAGTGCTCGTTGCCGGGATTCTGCTCGCCCCATGGCGGCGCCGCGCCAGCATGGGCATGCGCGTCCGTCGCAGCCATGCCGTGGGCCTGTCGGTCCTGGTGGCCGCCCTCGCCAGCCCGTGGCCGATCGCCCTCCTGCCCACACCCGCGCAGGCCGGCGGAGGTGGGGGCTCGCCGCTGCGCCACTGGCACCTCGACCATCTGCAGTCCACGCAGGTCATCACCGACGCCGCCGGCGCCATAATCGAGCAGGTCCGCTACACCCCGTACGGCACGGTCCGCGAGCGCCGCGACGGGATGGATGTGCCCATGAATCCGTTGCCGGGGTTTCGCCGCGAATTCACAGGCTACGAGACGGAACTGGTGAGCGGCCTGCAGTACGCGGGAGCGCGCTTCTATGACCCCGACTATGCCAGCTTCCTGACGCACGACCCCGCGGCGCAGTTCAACAGCCCATACACGTACACCAACTGGAACCCGCTGAACGTGACGGATCCGACAGGAGCCATCACCGGCATCGAACTCTTGTTCTACGCTGCCATCACCCTCTCCGCAGCAAGTGCCATCGCCAGCGCGGTGCAGGTCGGCATCCAGACCGGCGACGTCGGGGCTGCGTTCAAGTCGCTCGCCATCGGCGCCGGCATCGCCGTCGCCACATGGGGATTCGGGTCGGTCATCTCGACGCTGACCACCGGACTCGGACCCGGAGTCCAGGCGTCCATCCAACTTGCCAGCGTCGGCAACGCCGCCTACGGCACAGCGCAAGGCTTCGCCGACGGCAACTACGCAACTGCGGCGCTCGGGGCGCTGAGTCTGGCCGCGTCTCTCGCATTCGCCCTCGGCCAAGGCGCCAATGGGGCGGGGAGCGGGACGAACCAACCGCAGGATCATGAACTCTACGTCGGTGCCAAGTTCACGGAGGCAGATGCGCAAGCCAGGAAGGTGGGCATCGGGCACTCGTACGTCGGGCTGCGCGAACCAGGCGGCGACATCCAGACGTATGGGTTCTATCCGCGCGAGGGCGCGAGGTTTGAGGGCCTAGAGGCGCTGCGAGATGTTGTGGGCGAAATTCGGGCAGACGTCGATGCCGGATACCTCCAGAGCGCGCTGGCTGGTGAGAAAGGCCACTCGGTTGTTCAATACTCGATTACGAAAGGCCAGTATCTCAGCGCGCTGGACGTCATCCACGCGTACCAGGCTCAACCCTACAACGCCGCGTTCTGCAACTGCACACATTTCGCAGTCGACGTAGCCAATGCGGTGGGCGTCCGGGTGCCCCTTGCTGGCATCATCAGCCGGCCGGCGGTGTTCGAACCCGCCTTGCGCCAGTTTGGAGGACGAGTTCCATGACCCGGGTCGTTCTCCTCCCTCTGATACTGGCGGGCCTGACGATCGCGGCCGAGATAACCAGAACCTCGGCAGCGGCGGAGACCCTGCCGGACCACCCGCGAACGAGGATCACCATGGAGCCAGGAAACCCAAACGTCACGGAGACGTCCAAGTATCTCGAGATTGTCTTCTCGAAGGAACCTGAGTCCCGGTTCTTTGTGCATGGTACTGACCGCTTCATTGCAGTCGCTCAGCCCGGTAAGAAGACGGTCGCACCCTCGATGGATCAAGTCGACCACATCATGTTTGTTGAGGCCGATCGGCTTCTGGTCGTTGAGTGGAGGATGTCCGACGGGGCGGCAGAGACGGCAACCTTCCGGGGGATGGACAAAGCTACGTGGGAAAGATTGAAGGGGTTTGTCGCGGAGAAGGTTGGAACCGGCCTTGAGATACGTGAGTAGGGTTCGTGTCCCGGTATCTTTTCGCCCAAGGCGCCAACGGGACGGTCTCTGATCAACGAGACGGGGGCGGCGGTGACGTGCTTGTCGACCGAGAGGGGACTGCGGCCGGACTAGTCCCTGCATCAGGGGGCCGGACGGCGCATCCGAACATGCCTATCCCACCCCCCGGTGTGGATGTCGATGCGAACATTGGTATCACACACATCGAGCTCTCGCTCTCCGATTGGGAGACGGCAGTTTCTATCTAGACCTATCGCGTCAGAGAGGGCGGACTATGGGACTACACGCTTCTCGGGCTCAGGTACGAGGACTTCGGCAATTTCAACTACGGCGCCACGGGTCGAGTCCTGGTTCACGGTGGAACCCTCGAAAGAGCTGCCGGAGCCGTTCAGATGTTGAGCGGAACCTCCAATCCGCGCTGGGGGACGCCACTTGGCATCCGACCCTTCGGCGACCAGCCGATCGACAATTTCTGGATACGACAAGGAATTCGCTACTACGAAAGCAGTCTCATCTGAGAGAGCACCTGCGATGAAGCGCGGTTTCTGGATGAGTTCATGTCTTCTAACGACGTGCGCGCTGTTGACGTTCGCGGTGCGAGCCGAGCGCGTCCTTGAAGGCTTCGAGTATCCTTCTCCTTCTGGTGAAGCCGTTGCCAAGTTCTACGCCAGAATAGGCGGCGGCGCCGGTGGATGGGCGTTCACATATGTTGCTGTTCGCCGTTCGGGCGACGAACCCCCAGTCGATGTTCTCAAGTTGAGTCATGGATATGAGGTCTGCGCGATTTGGAAGAGCGACGGATTGTTGGAGATCAGGTATCCGCGAGGGGCGGACGTCGTTGAGAAGAAGGATGAAGTCCGGCTTGGGGGAGACACGATACGTGTCTCATACTCGGCAGTCTCCGGCGATCGTGGCGTTCTTCAGGACAAGGCTTGCGAAGGACGCCGAGCCGATCTAAGCGAGCTCCCAGCGCAATTGCCGCGACATGAGTAACTTTGCCTTTGGAGCGTCATGTCTCCGGTCGAAATCGCGAACGACATCGCCCAAGGCGCCAATGGGGGCTCTTCGGACCATATGATGCATGCGACCGGGCGAGCGGAGCGCCAGTCCGAGAAGGCGCGATCACTTGGCGCCGGAGTGGCGATGACTACTGAGCGTTGGCACAGTCGATCCAGTCAAGGGCTGCAAGTGACGTGATAACGGACTCGAAAGCTCGACTATTGCGCCAACCTGCAATCCTGCTCGGATTCTTGGCTCTCGCAGCGCTGGTTGGCTCGCTTCAACGCAACGCACTCGTGACTCTTGCAAGGGGGCAGCTTCAGCTCCGAGCGGAAGCGGCGGCCTCCCCAGATAAAGGAGCAGCTTGCGATTCACAGCTCGTGATCAAGACCATGTCTGCCGCCAACGGAGCCTTGCAGATCGGACGACTGCTCGTGGCGTTCGTCCTTGGGTCGGCGTTCGTTTATGCGATGGGGGCACATCTTCCCGTGCCACTTCGCGTGGCATTCTTTGTCGTTGTTGTCTCGTTGACACTCTGGCCTCTGGTTCGAAGCGTTCCGTAAGTCTTCCGACAGGCTCCGTGCGGCGTAGTTCTCGCCTCGTTCGCACTGACGCCAGGCGGGGAGATTACGTAGGAGGCGGAAATTGCGATCGACCGAGCGGCGGACGGAACAACTCACCTCGACGAGCAAGAGCTAGAAATGGTTGTGGAAACCGTGAGCAGCACAAGCAGACCGGTCGATACGGCGTGTTGGTTCGAGATCTCGATTCCCTCGGCAGCTCCGACTTCACGGCTTCGCTCGAGCGCTCCCTGACGGCGGCACTCTCGACAGCGTTTCCGTCACGCAGCATTCGTATCGAACGAGAGACCGCGGGCCCGGCGCTTGGGCCGTAGCAACGCCCGCCTCGCTCCCCCGTAGCACCATGGGCTGCTCCACGGACCCCCGAGAGATCACTGAGCAAAGACGTGGGGATGGCGATCAATCATCTGGACCTCGAGGAAGATGGAGGCGTTCAATGTTTTGCAGGATTGCGTTCCTGGTGCACGTGGCAATCGGCGGCGTCGCAACCATCTCGATCCCGTGCCTCGTCATGGCCGCGGGCGAGGCCATGGAGAGCCTCCCCGCTGGGGCGCCCGTCGCAGCGACCGGAGATTGGGTGCCGCATGCTCCCGCCGATCAGGCATCGGCCGCCACCAAAGCGACGCACCGATGGCAGTTGGAACTGACCAAGGCGGCCGACGGGACGCTGAGCGGGTCGGCGATGGTGCAGGGATCGCCGTTGATGCAAACGGGGCGCGTGACAGGACGGGTTGCCGGACAGGGGGTCACCGGTACGATCTCCGACGAGAAGGGTCGGACGGTGGCCACGTTCAGCGGCACCCTCAACGAGCGGACGGGGGCCATGCGCGGCCGGTACGAGGACCGCACGGGTGAGGTCGGCGACTGGGAATGGTCCGGAGGGACGGAGGACAGGTAGCGGTCCAGCCTTGGACAGGACACGTGCCATTACCGCGATCGCTCTCGCCGCGGCGGTGAGCGGCCTCGGTGTGAGCGGCAGCTTCGCACCGGTGACACTGTATCCGCTGTCATTCGTCGCGCTCGTTCCCTTACTCCTCGCCACGCGCCACGTTGGCGTCTGGTGCGGCGGGGCGGTTGGCCTGCTGGCCGGTACCGTGCACTACCTGTCCGGCTTCGCCTTCTTGGCGCCAGCCGTCGCGGCCTTCGGCGACTGGAGCCGATTGCAGGGCCTTGCGCTGCTGCTCGCCTTCGCCGCGCTGCACGGCGCGCGCTGGGGACTGTTTGGTGCATACAGCGCCTGGCTGGGTCGTGCCGGCGGGACACGCATGGGGGCGGGCCTGCGGGCGCTCGCCGCGGCTTCCTGCTGGGTGGTGCTGGAGCGACTGTACCCGCAGGTCTTCCCCTGGTACCTGGGCAGCGCACTGGGACCCGATCCGATCCTCAGGCAGGCGGCCGCGCTGGGCGGCGTGTCAGGCCTGAGCTTCGCCGTTGTGCTGGTCAATGCCGCGGCGTGCGAGGCGATCGCGCCCGCGCGACCGCGGCGGGCACGCCTGCGCATGGCCATCCTCGCCGCCGGCACCGTCGCGGTACTCGCGGTAGTCGGTCTGGTCCCGTCGCCCGGCGGCGGTGGCGTGAATGTCTCGCGCGTTGCCTTGGTGCAGGCGGGACCGATCCCGCGCAGCGGGGACCCGGCGACCGACAGCGAAGCGGCATGGGCCGCGTACGGGGATCTCAGCCGGGCGGTTCGCCAGCCGGTCGATCTCGTGGTTTGGCCCGAGTCGGTCCTGCAGATCTACATACGCGCCAGCCCGACCTGGCAGGCGCGGTTGCACGCGCTGGCGCGGGAGCTGCGTGCGCCGATCCTGGTCGGCGCGCTCGACCGCATCGACGGAACGGCGGGAGAACTCAACAGCGCCTATGTCGTGCCGGCGGCCGCCGACGAACCCGCGCAGGAGGCGGAGCCGATAAGGCCGGTCTACTACAAGCGCCGGCCGGTCCCATTCGCGGAGACATGGCCGTCGTGGTTGCCGACGCCACCGTCTCGTTGGTGGCGTACGAGCGGCGACTTCCTGCCGGGCGATGCGCTGCCACTGATCGAGGTGCCCGTCACCCGCGGGGTCTCCGACGAGAACTCATGGAACGGTATCACCGGGGACCCCTACCGGAGCCCGGCGGAGGCCCAGGCGGCGGTGTCGATCTGTTACGAGGCGACGCTCGCCGGGTGGTTCAACGCCGGCGTGCGCAACGGCGCCGGGCTGCTGATCAACCTCACCGACGACTCCTGGTTCGCCGGAACGCACGCACCGCAGCAGCACCTCGAGATGACCCGCCTGCGGGCCGTCGAGACCCGACGCTGGCTGCTGCGAGCCTCGCACTCCGGCATCAGCGCCATCCTCGATGAGCGCGGCGACATCGCCGCCAGGCTGCCGTTCGCGACGGCTGGGACGCTGGTGCGCGCTGTGCCGATACGCAACGGCACTACTCTCTATGTCCGCCTGGGCGAGTGGGTCGTCGCGGGCAGCGCAGCAGTGCTGCTCGGCGTCGCGGCGGTGGCCGCCGCGGCTCGCGGACGCCGCGGGTGATCGCCGTTCGCGATGGGGCACGAGGCGGGCGGGATTCGAGCAAGCAGAGACACCTGAGGCTGGCGGGCCGGGGCCGCGGGCGGGCTGCGGGCAACGCGGCGGGCTCCGGCGACGCCGGGCGTCGCCGTGCGGGCGGGCCGCCCGCGCTCCCGGCTGGCGCCCGTCCCGTCGGCGCTGCACGTGTGCGGCGTGCCGATGCCCCGTGGCTGGCCCGTCGGCGCCCTGCCCGCTAGTGTGCTTCGATGCACCCGCGCGCCCGGAGGGCGATCAGTGTCGCCCTTTCGATCGCCCTGCATGCGCTGCTGCTGCTCGAGGTGTGGCGCTGGTCGATCGCCGTGCCCGCCGTACGCGAAGCGGCCCCCATGCGCGTCACCATCGTCGAGCCGCGCTCGCAGCGCGCCGCGCCGCGGCCGCTGCCGAAGCGAGCCGCGCCGCCGCCGCAGGTGGCCAAGGTCGAACCGCCCAAGGTGGAGGTGCCGCCGGTCGAGGCGCCGGTCGAGGCACCGCCGCCACCGCCACTGCAACCGGAGAAGAAGCTGCCGCTGCCAGAGCAGATCGTGCAGCCGCCGGACGAAGGCAGGAACGAGGTGCCGCCGGACACGCGGTTCAGGAGCGATCGCGACGTCAAGGTCGAGAAGCAGCAGGTCAAACGCGGCGAGCCCAAGCCGGGTGAATCGGCGCCGGGTGAGGCGGCACCGCCCAAGGCCGCCCCACCGCCCAGGAAGCCCGCCCCGCAGGCCAAGCCGGCACCGGCGAGTCAGCGCCCGGGCGGCGGCAAGCCACGGCGCGAGCCGCCGCCGCGCGTGGCGGCGCTGCCCAAGCTCGATCGGCTGATGCCCGATGCGCTGGCGCTGGCGCGCGAGGGGTACGGTCAGCCGGCGCCGCCGCAACCGCGGGCGGCGCCGCAGACGGCGCCGCGCCAGCTGGCGGGCGGCAACGACGGGCTGTTCGTGCCCAGCGGCCCGATCGGCACGCTCGACTATCTGCCCGACATCCGCGAGGGCAACATCACGCTGCTCAACACCAAGGCCGAGCTGTTCGCGCCCTTCGTGCGCCGCGTCGCCGTGCGCGTCTTCCAGAACTTCTGGATCGCCCTCAAGAAGGAGATCACCGGTGCCGGGCTGACGGCGGAGGAGGCGGTGGAGGCGGAGGCGGTGATGGACGCGCAGGGCGAGATGATCAGCTTCCGCATCACGCGGCGCTCGCCGCGCATCGCGCTCGGCATCGACCGCCGCCTGCAGGCGGCCGCGAACGTCGGCTTCTTCGACCGCAACCCGCCCCCCGGTGCGCGCTCGGACGACGGCAACATCCATTTCGTCTTCGACGCCCAGATCCAGGCGGTGGCGTCGCCGCACGGGCCGATGTACTGGGTGCAACTGGGAACCGGGCTGCGCTGAGGCGGGAGTGATGTTGCTGTGGCTGAAGGCAGTGCTGCTCGGCTTGGTCGAGGGGGCGACGGAGTTCCTGCCGGTGTCCTCCACCGGTCACCTCATCATCGCCGCCGAATGGCTACGCTATCCGCTCGAGCAGCGGGCGACCTTCGAGATCTTCATCCAACTCGGGGCGGTCCTGGCGGTGTACTGGCATTACCGCGCCGACCTGCTCGACCTCGTCCGCCGCGCCCCGCGCCAGGGCAACGCGCAGGCGCTGCTCGGCAAGGTGCTGCTCGCCTTCGTGCCGGCGGCCGGCGTCGGGTTCCTGCTGCACCGCTGGATCGAGGCCAACCTGTTCAGCGTCCGCGCCGTGGCCTGGGCGCTGATCGTCGGCGGCGTGGCGATCTGGGCGGTGGAGCGGCGACCGCGCCCCGTGACGGTGGCACGCATCGAGGACATGTCGTGGCGCGACGCCGGCCTGATAGGCCTGGCGCAGGTGACGGCCCTGTACCCCGGCGTGTCGCGCGCCGGAGCGACCATCCTCGGCGGCCTACTGGCCGGCCTCGGCCGCCCGGCGGCGACGCAGTTCTCGTTCTACCTGGCGCTGCCGACGCTGACCGCGGCGAGTCTGTTCAGCCTGGCGAAGGCGTGGTCGCGCATTGGCTCGGACGAGGCGGCGACACTGGCCATCGGCCTGGTGGCCGCCTTCGTCTCGGCGCTGGCGGTCATCCGGGTGTTCCTGCGCTTCGTGCAGACGCACGACTTCCGGCCGTTCGCGTATTACCGTATCGCGCTGGGGATGCTCCTGCTGCTCTTAGCGTAACTACTCCTTGCGGGCGTCCCCTATCCGGGAGCGCGGGCGGCTCGCCCGCATTGCAGCGCGCTGGCGCTGCTCCACGGCCAGGCCTGCCGCACGGCTACCAGTCCCGCCCGGAGTGGATCGTCCTCAACATACTCCGCCGCCGCTACGAAGTGGGCGTCGTCGCGGATGAAGCGATCCCAATAATCAGGGAACCAGATCCGCCCGGGCGTGTCGGTGAGAACGGCGAGTCGATGTGCCGTGTACGACTTCCACGCCTGCACGATTCGACTCAGCGACTGCCCCGCGGCGATGGTGGCGACCAGATGGACATGATTCGGCATCACCACCCACGCGTGCAGTCGGTACCGGACGCCGTCGAATTGCCGCCAATTCATCACCACGACGCTCGCCGCCGCTGGGCGAGCCAACAGGCAGCTGCCGATGCCGGTGTCGAGCAGGGCATCACACCGGCAGCGTTTCGCGTTGTCAGGCATCGGCGGCAGTTCCGCCAGGACGCCGCGCGGCAACGAATCCGCCAGGCGGTAGGTGGTCATCTGCGCCACCTCCCCGGCGTCGAAGTGCGGCAGGTAGCCGCGGTGGTGCCAGCCACGGGGCCCGGAGGCGGGCGGGCCGCCCGCGCTCCCGGATGGGGAACGTCCCATACTCCAGGGCCTGGATCGCGGTCAGCGCCAGTACAATCACTGTCCCGCATCGAGGCCGTAGCTGGGACCGCGGGCGTCTCGCCCGCAGCGCAGCGCCTGGCAGCCTACTCCCCCTGAGCCGGCGACCAGCGCAGGACCGGACGGCGCGCCGCGCGGGCCTCGTCCAAGCGCCCCACCGGGGTCAGCGTCGGGGCGTTCTGCAGCGTCGCCGGCTCCTGCGCCGCCTCGCGCGCGATCGCCAGCATCGCGGCGATGAACGAATCGAGCGTCTCGCGGCTCTCGGTCTCCGTCGGTTCGATCATCAGCGCTCCCGGCACGACCAGCGGGAAGTAGATCGTCGGCGCGTAGAAGCCGTAGTCGAGCAGGCGCTTGGCGACATCGAGCGTCTTGACCCCGTGCGCCTCGAGGGTCTTGTCGGTGAAGACGCACTCGTGCATGCACAGGGCCGGCTGTGCCAGATCGTAGGGCCCGGTCAGCGCGACGCGGATGTAGTTCGCCGCCAGCACCGCCATGCGCGTCGCCAGGGTCAGCCCGTCGCCGCCCAGCGCGGTGATGAACGCATAGGCCCGCACCAGCATGCCGACGTTGCCGTGGAAGCCGCGGACGCGCCCGATCGACCGCTCCGGCACGGCGCTCCAGCGCAGCAGACCGTCCGCGGCGCGCGCCAGGCGCGGTCCGGGCAGGTAGGGCGCCAGAGGCGCGCGCACGCCGATCGGCCCGGCGCCCGGGCCGCCGCCGCCGTGCGGCGTCGAGAATGTCTTGTGCAGGTTGAACTGCAGCACGTCGGCGCCGACCTTGCCCGGCTTGGCGACGCCGAGCAGCGCGTTGAGGTTGGCGCCGTCGAAGTAGACCAACCCGCCCTGGCCATGCACCGCCGCGGCGATCTGCGCGATCTCGCGCTCGAAGAGGCCGAGGGTGTTGGGGTTGGTGATCATCAGCGCCGCCACCTGGTCGGTCATGACGCGGCGCACCGTCTCCGCCTCGACCAGGCCCACGGCGTTGCTCTCGATCGTCTGCACCTGATAGCCGGCCAGCGCCGCGCTGGCGGGATTGGTGCCGTGCGCGCTGGCGGGAATGAGAACCGTCGTGCGCGTGTCGCCGCGGTCGCGGTGATAGGAGCGCACCATCTTCATACCGGTCAGTTCGCCGTGCGCGCCGGCGGCAGGCTGCAGCGAGACCGCGTCCATGCCGCAGATCTCGCCCAGCATCGCCTCGAGCTCCCAGCACAACTCGAGCGCCCCCTGCGCCAGTTCGTCGGGAGTCAAGGGGTGCAGGGCGGCGAAGCCGGGCAGGCGCGCCACCACCTCGTTCGCCAGCGGATTGTACTTCATGGTGCACGAGCCGAGCGGATAGAAGGTCGTCGCGGTGCCGAAGTTCCACTGCGACAGGCGCAGGAAGTGTCGCAGCACCTCGGGCTCGCTGACCTCCGGGAAGCCCTCGATCGGCTCGCGCAGCAGCGCCGCCGGCAGATAGTCGGCCGGTGCCCCGGGCTCGTCCGCCAGGTCGATGCCGCAGCGGCCTGGGGCGCTGCGGTCGAAGATCAGCGGCTCGTCGAGCAGCAGGCCGGCCTGTTTGTCGCGCAGGCCGCTCATGCCGCCAGCACCTCGACCAGGCGCGCCACCGCGGCATCGTCGTGCAGCTCGGTGACGGCGATGAGTAGCACGTCGTCGAACTCCGGGTACCAGCGGCCGAGCGGAACGCCGGCCAGGACCCCCGCCGCCTGGGCGCGCGCCAGGGCCCCGCGCGCGTCCGTGCCGCGCACGGCGAACTCGTTGAAGAACGGTCCCGCGAAGGCCAGGCGCCAGCGCCCACCGGCGGTCAGGCGCGCGGCGGCGCGATGGGCGCGGGCGAGGTTGAGATGCGCCAGGCGGCGCAGGCCGTGCTTGCCGAGCAAGCTCAGATAGACCGTCGTCGCCAGCGCGATGAGGCCGTGGTTGGTGCAGATGTTCGAGGTCGCGCGCTCGCGGCGGATGTGCTGCTCGCGCGTCGCCAGGGTCAGCACGTAGCCGCGCCGCCCCGCTTCGTCGTGCGCCTCGCCGACTAGGCGGCCGGGCATGCTGCGCACATGCTGCAGGCGGGTGGCGAACAGGCCGACGCCGGGTCCGCCGTAGGAGAGCGGCACGCCGAAGCTCTGCCCCTCGCCGACGGCGATGGCGGCGCCGCACTCGCCCGGCGGGCGCAGCAGCGCCAACGCCAGCGGCTCGGCGGTGGCGGTGACCAGCAGGGCGCCGTGCGCGGCGGCAGCGGTGTGGACGGCGACGAGATCCTCGACGATGCCGAATACGTTCGGGTAGCCGACGACGACCGCGGCGGTCCTGGCATCGACGTTGGCGGCGAGCCAGGCGGCGTCCACTCGCCCATCGGCGTCGCACGGCGCTTCGAGAAGCTCGGAGTCGCCGGCGCCGTCGAGGTAGGTGCGCACCGTGTCGCGGTACTCGGGGGGCAGCGTGCGCGCCAGAACGACGCGCGGCCGCTTCGGATGCAGGCGCAGGGCCATCAGCACCGCCTCGGCCGTCGCCGAGGCGCCGTCGTACATGCTGGCGTTGCCCACCTCGAGCCCGAACAGCATCGCCGTCAGGGTCTGAAACTCGAAGATCGCCTGCAGCGTCCCCTGACTCACCTCGGGCTGATACGGGGTGTAGGCCGAGTAGAACTCGGCGCGTTGCAGGATGTTGTCGACGATCGCCGGGACGAAGTGCGGGTACGCGCCGGCGCCGAGAAAGCTGAGCATGGCGGCGCCCGGGTTGCGCGCCGCCAGCGCCTCGAGATGGCCGCGCACCGCCTGCTCGGAGAGCCCCGGCGGCAGGTCGATCGACCCGGTGGCGCGCAGCGCCGCCGGGATGTCGCGGAAGAGTTCGTCGAGCGAGTCCACGCCGACGGCGGCGAGCATGTGCTCGATGTCGGCCGGACTGTGCGGGATGAAGCGCATGGGACCACACGGATCCTAACCGGATCCGCTGCCGCCGCCAGTAGGGGTCGGGGCGCTACTCCCGCTGTTCCTGCACGAACGTCTCGTACTCGTCGGACGTCATCAGTTCGTCGAGGTCGGTGGGATCGCTGAGCTCGATCTTCACCATCCAGCCGTCGCCGTAGCAGTCCTCGTTCACCAGCTCGGTGTTGTCGCGCAGATCGTCGTTGATTTCGAGCACCGTGCCGCTGACCGGCGAGTACACGTCGGAGACAGCCTTCACCGACTCCACGACGCCCATCGCCTCGTCCTTGATCACCTTGTCGCCGACCCCGGGCATCTCGATGAACACCACGTCGCCGAGCTGCTGCTCGGCGAAGGCCGTGATGCCGACGGTGGCCACCGATCCCTCGACCAGTACCCACTCGTGCTCGCGCGAGTACTTGAGGTCGTCGGGAAACTCCATGTTCTGCTCTTTACTCATTGCGCCGTCCCCCGCCGATTCCCGTCCCGCCGTCATTTGCCGGTCTGATTTGCGCCGGTCTGATTTGGGTCAGTCTGATCTAGGCCGACCTACCTCAGGCCGGCCTGTTGGCTCGCCGCGGTCCGATAGAACGGCAGCGCCACGATGCGCGCTGCCACCGCCCGGCCGCGAATCTCCACCGCCAGCGTCGTGTCGACCGCGCTTGAGGCCGGCTCGACATAGCCCAGAGCAATGCCCTTGCCAAGCGTCGGCGCCTTGGTGCCGCTGGTCACGACCCCGACCGCCTGCGCGTCGCGCAGGAGGCGATACTCGGCTCGCGGCACGCCCGGCTCGGTCAGCTCGAGGCCGACCAGGAGCCGGCGCGGCCCGCGCGCCCGGGCGGCGAGCAGCGCGGCGCGACCGACGAAGTCGCCCTTGTCGAGCCGCACCACCCAGGCGAGACGCGCCTCGAACGGCGTCGTGTCTAGGCCGAGTTCGTGTCCGTAGAGCGGCAGGGCGGCCTCGAGACGCAGCGTGTCGCGCGCGCCGAGGCCGGCCGGAGCGATGCCGTCCGGCGCGCCGGCCTCGAGCAGCGCGTTCCACAGCCGCACCGCGTCGTTGGCGGCGCAGTACAGTTCCCAACCGTCCTCGCCGGTGTAGCCGGTGTGCGCGACCAGGGCGCGGCGGCCGGCGACCTCTCCCTCGGCTACGGTGAAGCGCGGCAGGGACGCCAGCGGCAGCGCCGTCAGCCGGCCCAGGATAGCGGTGGCGCGCGGGCCCTGGACGGCGAGCAGCGCCGTTTCGTCGCTCACGTCGACGACGTCGGCGCCGCGCACGTGCGCGCGCAGGTAGGCGACGTCGGCGTCGCGGTTCGCGGCGTTGACGCAGATCATCACCCGCTCGGCGGCGAGGCGGTGCACGATGACGTCGTCGACGATGCCGCCGGCGGGATCGAGCAGCAGCGAGTACTGCGCGCCGCCGTCGGCGAGACGGCCGACATCGTTGGCGGTCACCGCCTGGCAGGCGGCCAGCGCCCCGGCGCCGCGCACCTCAACTTCACCCATGTGGCTGACGTCGAACAGCCCAGCGCGGCCGCGCACGGTGGCGTGCTCGTCCATGATGCCGCGGTACTGCACCGGCATCTCCCAGCCGGCAAAGTCGACCAGCCGCGCCCCGAGGGCGCGGTGCGCCGCGTGGAGCGGCGTCCGCCTCACGCGCGCTCCGCGCGCAGCCGCGCCGCGGCAACGGTGTTCTTGAGCAGCATCGCGATGGTCATCGGGCCGACACCGCCGGGTACCGGCGTGATGGCCGCGGCGCGCTCGCAGGCGGCGGCGAAGTCGACGTCGCCGACCAGCTTGCCGTCGGCGAGGCGGTTGGTACCGACGTCGATCACCGTCGCCCCGGGTTTGATCCAGGCGCCTTGCACGAAGCGCGGCTGGCCGATGGCGGCGACCAGAACGTCGGCGCGACCGACCTCGCCGGCGAGGTCGCGGGTGCGTGAATGGCAGATCGTCACCGTCGCGTGGCGTTCGAGGAGCAGCAGGGCGACCGGCTTGCCGACCAAATTGCTGCGTCCGACGACGACCGCACGCGCTCCCTTGAGATCGGTGCCGGCGCTGTCGAGCAGGCGCAGGATGCCGAGCGGCGTGCACGGACGCGGACCCGGCAGGCCGGCGACGAGGCGCCCCTGGTTGGCCGGGTGTAGACCGTCGGCATCCTTGGCCGGGTCGATGGCCTCGACCACCGCGCCGGCGTCGAGACCGGACGGCAGCGGCAGCTGCACCAGGATTCCGTCGACGTCGCGGCGCGCGTTGAGTTCGGCGACGACGGCCAGCAGCGCTGCCTGCGACATGTTCGCCGGCAGTTCGTGGCCGATCGACTCGATGCCGCAGTCGGCGCAGGCCTTGCGCTTGTTGCGCACATAGGTCGCCGAGGCCGGGTCGTCGCCGACCAGCACCGTCGCCAGGCCCGGCCCGCGCCCGTGCGCGGCGCGGAACGCGGCCGCCTCCACCCGCACCTCGTCGCGGACCGCCGCCGCAACCGCCTTGCCGTCGATCAGGGTTACCATGAGGCTCGGGACATAGCGGGCGCTGCCGGAGGGAGCAACGTGGAGGGTGCAGCTCCGCCGCGCCCTCCCCAGCCTCGTTAATCCGTGCCATAAGCCGTCCATGCGCATCGGAGTGCCGAAGGAGGTCAAGGCCGAGGAGCAGCGCGTCGCCATCACGCCCAGCGGCGTCGCGGCGTTGACCGCCCAGGGCCACCAGGTGTGGGTCGAACGCGGCGCCGGGCTCGGCAGCGGCATCACCGACCTGCAGTTCCGCAAGGCCGGGGCGCGCCTCGCCGGCGCGCGCGAGACGTGGACGCGCGCCGAGATGGTGATGAAGGTGAAGGAGCCGCTGGCGGCGGAGTACCGCTACCTGCGCGCCGATCTGATCCTCTTCACCTACCTGCATCTGGCCAGCGGCCCCGGCCTGACGCGGGCGCTGACGCGTTCCGGCGTCACCGGCATCGCCTACGAGACCATCCAGCTCGAGGACGGCTCGCTGCCGCTGCTGGCGCCGATGAGCGAGATCGCGGGCCGGCTCGCGGTACAGGTCGGCGCCTGGTGCCTGGAGGCGCAGAACGGCGGCGCCGGCGTCCTGCTGAGCGGCGCCTCGGGCGTGCGACCGGGCAAAGTGGTGGTCCTCGGCGGCGGCATCGCCGGCACCGCCGCGGTGCAGATCGCCATCGGCATGGGCGCGCAGGTGAGCGTCATCGAACGTAATCCGAACCGCCTGCGCTATCTGAACGACGTCCTCGGCGGCCGCCTGACGACCCTGATGTCGAACCGCGCCAACATCGAGGCGGAGGTGCACGACGCCGATCTGGTGATCGGCACCGTGCTCATCGCCGGCGCCAAGGCGCCGCGCCTGGTGACCCGTCGCATGGTGCGCTCGATGCGGCCGGGGTCGGCGATCGTCGACGTCTCGATCGACCAGGGCGGCTGCATTGAAACGGCGCGGCCGACCAACCACCGCAAGCCGATCTACATCGAGGAGAAGGTCGTCCACTACGCGGTGACCAACATGCCCGGCATCGTGCCGCACACCTCGACCTACGCGCTGACCAACGCGACGCTGCAGTACGCCCTGGCGCTCGCCAACCGCGGCCTGAAGCACGCCGTCAGCGAGGACCGCGCCCTGCGCCGCGGCGTCAACGTCCGCAATGGCAAGATCACCCACGAAGCGGTGGCCGAGGCGTTCCGACTACCGTACGTGGACATCGCACAGCTCCTCTGAGTTGCGCCGAACTGGAGGGCCCGGCTACGGCCGCGCTCTCCAGTGGCATAGGGCCGCCTCGCTACTTCTTGATCGACGATGCGGGAAGGATCACCTCGTTCTCTCACGCTTCCGTGAACGAGAGGCGCCGGTGGCCCAGTGTCACCGGCACGGCTCTGTTGCCGAGACAGATCGAGGTATCGCCACGCAGATACGGGCGGATCATCGGAATCGCGCTCGACTTCGATTCACCTGGTTCGAACGTGATCTCTAGCTGTTGCTCGACGCGGCTCATCTCGTCGAGCGTAGGTTCGGTGCTCCCGTCGAACCAGCCGGTGAAGTAACGTATCCTCTCGACGCGCTCCGGGTACCGATTCTCGATCCTGGAGGGGATCTCAGGCCCACTCGCGGGAATCGTGATCTGCTCGGCGATGACGATGCGGAGCCCCTCCCCCCGGTCCGGGCAGGGACGCCAGCGAGGTGGCCTTGGCTCCGTTCGCGGACTGCATGCCGCCAAGATCGCACTGCCGAAGACGATCGCCACAACGAGCCAGCGACCTCTCCTGTTCGCTTCTCCCATCATTACCAGCCCTCGGGGAGCGGCATCGCGCGGCCCCCGAGGGTCACCGGCGTGGCGACCACCTTGAACAGGGCGGTCGCCGACGCGTGCGTCGGGTTCTCGATCTCGACGCGCATGGAGCGGTCCTCGCCGGGGTCGAGGGTGGTGTCGACCTCCTCACGCACCGTGTCGACGATGCGCGGCGGATCGCCCGGTGCGGCGATGATCAGGGTGTAGCGGATGCCCTCTACCCGTTCGGTGAAGCGGTTCTCGACCGTACCGCTGACGCGAATATAGCGGCCGTCGGCGGCGCCTTGTTCACCCTGACGTGCAGGCCGCCGACCTTGAGGTCATCGCCGGTGACTTCCTTGATGTACGCGCGCGCCTGCTCGACACCGGGGTCGGGCGCGGCGGGGGTACATGCCGCCAGGGCGACGGGCAACAGCAGCCACAGTCGTGACATTCGCATTCCTCCTTTGGTCCGGTCGGCCCGGGACCGCGGCGCCGGCGCGGACGAAGACCGGGATGACGTCCAGGGGCGCGTCGACGGTGATAGTCAGCGGGCCGGTGAAGGTGCGCGAGCGGTCCCAGCAATCCTCCCAGTCGCCGGCGGGGAGGTAGACCTCGCGAGCGCGGGCGCCGTTCTGCCACAGCGGCGCGACGAGCCGGTCGTCGCCGTAGAGATATTCATCCCAGCGGTCGCGCACGTTGGCGTCGTCCGGCCAGGCGAAGACCAGGGGGCGAGCGATCGGCAGGCCGCTGCGCGCCGCCTCCTCGGCGTGGCGCATGGTGTAGGGGATGAGATCGTGGTGCAGCTGCACGTAACGGCGGTAGATGGCGATCATCTCCGCGTCGTAGGTCGGCTCGGTCGGCATGTTCCACGGCGCGTGGCTGCCCCTGCCGCCGATCTCCATCAGCGGGCAGAAGGCGCTGAACTGCAGCCAGCGGGCGAAAACGTCGCGCTGCTTGAACTGGTAGTAGCCGCCGGTGTCTGACCCCCAGAAAGGGAAGCCGAGGAACGCGGCGCGCTGCTGCATGATGATAGCGCCGCGCAGGCCGAGGTCGGTGCCGGGCCCGGCGCCGAGGGCGGTACTGCCGGGCGCGTCGCCGCCCCACACCACCCCCCAGGATCGCGCCCCCGCGTACACGGCGCGCGCGGCGACGACGAAGTCGCCGTCGCCGCGCGCCGCGCGCAGGGCATCGTGGTAGAGTCTCAGCTTGAGGACCGGGAACTCGTTGCGCACCTCGACGCCGCTACGGCCGTCGGCGAACACGTCACCGGGCTCGGCGCTGACATACTCTTCGCCGCGGTCGAGCTTGATGGCCGAGATGTCCCAGCGGCGCGCGAACGCGACGTGCTTCTCCATCCACCACGCGTGCGCCTGCGGGTTGGTGACGTCGATCACCTGCGCCTCGGGAATGTCTGGCCAGCGCGACAGCCCGGGCGCCAGCCAGCCGGCGGCGCGCGCTTCGACGCCGTTGCTGCCCGGCGTCGTGCCGCTGGCCAGCGCGGCGCTCCACACCGCGATGTGCGGTAGCCGCGGGCCTGCAGCACGCGCATCATGCCCTCCGGGTTCGGGAAGCGCAGCGGATCCCACTGGAAATCGTCAAAGCCGAAGGCGCCTCCAGCCCAGGGGCGGTCGATCAGGTAGACGCCGGCCGGGATGCCGAGCGCCTCGTACATCAGCAGGTCCTCGGCCACGTCCGCGTTGATCGCCTCGCCATCGACCTCGACCGTCGAGCCGACGGCGTGTTCGTCGCGCCAGCGCCAGTACTTGAACGCCCAGGCTGGCGGCACGAACGGACGGCCGGTGTGCGCCGTGTACTCGTCGAGGACCTGCGCCGGCGTGCCGGCGAACAGCAGGTAGGTCAGGCCCGGCTGCGTCGCGGCGGCGGCAAAGCGGAACGAGAGCCGGGCGGGGTCGGTGCTGCCGACGTCGTATTCGCCCGGCGTCGTGCCGGCGACGAAGAGGCCGTAGCCGTTCGAGCTGGTGTGGAACGGCGCATCGACCGCCATCGTCGCCTGCACCAGGATGCGGATCGATTCGCCGCGGCGGTCGAGCGAGCCGACGGCGCGCGGCGCGATCTCGTCGATGGGCGGGAACCCGGGCAGATTCGTGAGTGGCCGCGAATCGGTCAGGCGCTCGGTGAGCCCGTAGATCGCTTCGCCAGGGGAAAGCGTCCAGGCGTCGAGGTAGTAGCTTGACGCGACGCCGTCGGGAGCCGCGAAAGCGACCCGCAGGGCGCGCTCGGAGAGCCACTGCAGGCGCACGTGCGCCTCACCGCGCACGGTCGTGACGGACAACGCGAGCGTACGCGTCCGGCCGGCGCCACCGTCGTTCTCCTTCAGCGTGTAGGCGGAGACATCGCCCGTCGCGACCGCACGGCCGTCGGCGAGGAACGACAGCCCGGAGGACACCTGGCTGGCGACGACGCGGCCCCTGCAGTCGGTCAGGATGAGCCGCAGGGGAGATCGCTCGACGCGCACGGCGGCGGCGTCGGTGCGGAAAATCAGGGTGTCGCCCTCGACCGTCAGGGTCCCGCGCACCGCCGGCGGGGTCGGGGTTGCGGTCGGCATCATGCCGCCGTGCTGGTCTTCGTCGCCGCAGGCTGCGAGGACCAGGGCGAGGAGCAGCGTGAGGCGACGCATGTTCCCTTATCTCTGACGCCGACGCGCAATCGCAACCCCGCGCTGCCGGACCGGCGATCGCCGGATCACGACCGCGGAGGGCGCCTCCCGTGCGCGCCTGTTGCCTGCTGTCGCGGAGCCTTGTCCAGCAGGCGTCCACGAGGCGCCCACGAGGGGGCGCCCTCCCGGCTTGGCGTTTACGGGCAGTCCGCCAGCAACTGCTGGATGCCGGCGGCGGTGCGCTCGGACGGGCGCAGGATCTGGGCGCGGCGCAGGTGCTCGCAGCCGCGCTGCCGCTCGCCCAGGATCAGGTAGGCTTGGGCCAGGGCGGTCTCGAAATCGGCGTCGTGCGGATTCAGCTGCCCGGCGCGCTCGAAGTGCGGTAGCGCGGCGCGCGCGGCGTCGGGCGTGGAGCCGCCCCCCTGCAGGACGACGAGGCCGAGATTGAACAGAGTATCGGGCGCGTCGGGCGTCGCGGCGAGGGCGCGTTCGTAGGCGGCGCGCGCGGCGGCGTAGTCGCCGTCGAGCAGGGCGAGCGTGCCGAGGTTGGTGTGGATCGTCTGCAGCCCGCCCGGGTCGTTGCGGAGCGCCAGGGCGCGCGCGAACGCGGCCCGTGCCTCGGTGATGCGACCGGCCTTCTGGTAGGCGGTGCCGAGATTGCGCGCCGCCATGCCGGAGACCTGGCTGTGCGCCTCGGTGTCGACCCACAGCGCCACGTCGTCGCGCCACACGGGATTGCGCGCCGCCGTGGCCAGGACTGCCGCGCCCAGCACCGCCGCGGCGCCGCCGGCCAGCGCGGTGCGTGCCAGCGCGCTGGCGGCGCCGGCCCAGGCCTGCGCCGCCAGCGCGCCGACCAGCAGGCAGAGTCCGGCCGACGGCAGGTAGAGATAGCGCTCCGCGAGCGGCGCGTCGGGGATCTTCCACAGGATGGCCAGCGACGGCGTCAGCGTCAGGCCCACCCATGCCAGCGCGAAGAGCGGCAGTGCGTCGCCGCCGGCACGCCAGCGCCAGGCGGCAGCCGCCAGCGCGGCGACGAACAGCGCCGCCAGGCCGAGCGACAGCGGACCGACGGCGATCTGGTCGATGTACGCGTTGAGCGGCCAGGGCCACAGCAGCTTGCCGACGTACACGCCGACCGCGGCGGCGATCTCCAGGAGCGGCCGCGGCGCGGGCGTGATGCCGGGCGCGGTACCGACGAACTCGCCCAGCGCGTGCCGGCGCAGCAGAATATAGACCAGTCCGGCGACGGCGACGCCGGCGTAGCCGCGCAGCCAGGTGCCAAGAGAGCGGCGGGCCGGCGCCAGCAGCAGGTCGCGCAAGAACAGCAGCGGGTACAGGGCGACGCCGGCCTCCTTGGCGCCGAGCGCGCCGGCGGCGGCGACGCCGCTTGCCAGGCCGCCGCGCCAGGACCACGGCATGCGCCCGTGCAGAACGAGGGCGGCGAGGAGGAAAGCTGTCGCCAGGACGTCGGAGCGGCCGGCGACCCAGGCCACCGACTCACTGTGGATCGGGTGGACAGCGAACAGCAGCCCCGCGGCCAGTGCGCCGACGTGTCCGCCCCGCCGATCGGCGAGGAGCTGGGCAGCCAGTGCCCACAGCAGCAGCGCAGCGGCCGCGTGCGTGAGCACCAGCGAGAGGTGAAAGACGACGGGGCGCTCACCGCCGACGGCGCGGTCGAACAGGTAGGACGCAATCGTCACCGGCCGGTAGTAGTCGGGGCTGAACTGCGGAATGTCGCGCGGCGGGGCGAGCACGTCGCCGATGCCGCGAAAGGCGACCAGCTGCCGCTCGAGGATGATCGGATCATCCCAGACGAAGCCGTTGCCGAGGCTGTTGGCATACGTCACTAGCGCCGCCAGGGCGACGGCCAGCGCCGCCGCCCAGGCCGGTCCAGAGCGAGCCGGCGGCGCCGCGGCGGCGGGGAGGCGCGGCGACGGGTGCGGACGCGATCGGGCGGCCATCGGGCCCCGCGACGGGCTCAGGGGGCGCCGGGCGGCGCGGCGGCAGGCGGCGCCGTGGGTTGCGCCGCGGCCGCTGCCGCGTCGGCGACGATGACCTCGATGAAGCGCTCCGGCTGCAGGTACTGGCGTGCGACGCGCTGCACGTCCTCGCGGCTCACCGCGTTGACGCGCTCGATGTACACGTCCGCGTAGTCCGTGCCGAGGCCGAAGAACCAGGTCTGGGCGATGAAGTCGGCGATCTTGGCATTGCTGTCGAGGCGCAGGGGGTAGCTGCCGGTGAGATAGCGGCGCGCCTCGTCGAGTTCCTCGACGCTGACCGGCTCGTCGCGCAGGCGTTGCACCTCTTGGCGGGCGCGCGCGATGGCGTCGCCGACCGAGGCGTTCTTGGTCTGCATGACGATTTCGAAGGGTCCGGGCGATTTGCCGGCGGCGAAGACGCTCGACACCGAGTAGGCGAGCCCCGCCTGGGTGCGGATGCTGTCCATCAGCCGCGACGAAAACCCGCCGCCGCCGAGCAGGTAGTTCATCACCGCGATGGTCTCGAAGTCGGGGTTGTCGCGCGCGATGCCGAGCTGCCCCATGACGATGCCAGCCTGCGTCACCGGCCGGTCGATGCGAATCGTCTGCGCCGCGGCCTCCGGGAGGGGCGGGAACACGAACGGCGCCTGCGCGCTGCCGCGCCAGCCGGTGAGGACGCGATCGATTGCGGCGCGCGCCTCGCCGGGCGACAGGTCGCCGACGACCACGATCGCGGCGCCCCCCGGTCCATAGTGGCGCGCGAAGAAGTCGCGCACCGCCGGACGGGTGATGCGCGCGACGCTCTCGGCGGTCCCCTCCACCGGGTGCCCGTAGGGCGTGTCGCCGAACAGCGCGCGCTGGAAGGCCTTCTGCGCCACCGACGTCGGGTCGTCCTCGTCGTCACGGATCGACGCCAGTACCGCCTCGCGCCGGCGCGCCAACTCGTCGGCGGCGAAAGCGGGATGGAGCAGCACATCGGCGAGCAACGCCAGGCCGGTATCGAGGTCCTTGCGCAGCACCTGCAGGGCGACGATGGCGTAGTCCTGGTCGGCGGAGACGCTGAGGGAGGCACCGACGAAATCGACCGCGTCCTTGATCTCCTGCGCGCTGCGAGCCGCCGTGCCCTCGGTCAGCAGGTCGGCGGTGAGCTGGGCGAGACCGCCCTGCCCGGCCGGATCGCGCCGCGCGCCGGCATCGAGTACGAGGCGGATCAGCACCAGCGGCAGGCCGCGCTGCTCGGAGACCAGCAGCGCCGCGCCGTTGGGCAGCGTTTCCTGAACGACCACCGGGCCGAGCGCGCGCGCGGCGAGCGGCCACGCGAGGAAGCAGAAGACGAGGGCGGCGTGGCGCATCAGTGCATCGGCCCCATCGGCAGCGCCTCGGGTGCCCCCGGTTCGCTGGCCACCGGGTAGGGCACGAGGACCCCGGTCGTGCGGTTCTCGGGTTTGAGGTAGATGCTGGCGGCACGCTGGACATCCGCGGCGCCGACGCCGCGCACCGCGGGCAGGTACTGGTCGATGCGCCGCCAGTCGCCGGCCACTTCGTACTGCCCGAGGAGCATGGCCTGGTAGAAGAGCGAGTCCTGCGCGAAGACGAAGCTCGCCTCGATGCCATTGCGCGCCTTCGCCAATTCGCGCGCACTGGGCGGCTCCTGGCGCAGGCGTTCGATCTCGCGCCCCAGCGCCGCTTCGGCGTCACCCACCGCGATGCCGGGCAGGGGCTGCACGTAGACGGTGAACAGGCCGGGATCGATGGAGGTATAGTCGTAGCTGGCACCGGCCGCGCGGGCGAGGCGCTGGCGGTAGACCAGCTCGCGGTGCAGGCGAGCGCTTTCCCCGCCGGCGAGGATACTGGCGAGCACTTCGAGGGCGGCGGCGTCGGGACTGGTCAGGTTCGGCGTGTGGTGCGCCATGGCGACGAAGGGCAGTTGCGCCTCGCGCTTCAGCTCGAGGCGGCGGGCGCCGCGCTGCGGTGGCTCGATGGCGCGCACCCGCGGCGGCACCTCGCCGCGCGCAATGGCGGCGAACGCGTCGGCAATGCGCGCCGTCAGGGCGGCGCTGTCTAAATCGCCGACGGCGACGATGAAGGCGTTGTTGGGCACGTAGTACAGGCGGTGAAAGGCGAGCACGTCGTCGAGCGTTGTCTGGGCGATGTCCGACATCCAGCCGATGATCGGGAACTCGTAGGGGTGGGCGGTGTAAGCGGTGGTGGTCAGTTGCTCGAAGAGCGCGCCGATGGGGTTGTTGTCGACGCGCAGCCGGCGCTCCTCCATTATGACGTCGCGTTCCGGCAGGAACTGTTCATTCGTGACCCTCAGATTGGCGAGGCGGTCGGCCTCGAGGTCGACGACGACGCCGATCCGATCGCTCGCCAGCGTCGCGAAGTAGGTCGTGTTGTCCTGCGAAGTGAAGGCGTTGGTGCGGCCGCCGTTGAGCTGGATGATGCGGCTGTACGCCTCCGGCCCGACCGTCTCGGTGCCCTTGAACATCACGTGCTCGAGGATGTGCGACAGGCCGGTGTGGCCGAGCGCTTCGTTGCGCGAGCCGACCCGGTAGTACAGCTGAAAGACGACCACCGGGGCCTTGTGGTCCTCGAGCAGGATCAACTTCAGGCCGTTCGGCAGCGTCGACTCACTCACCCGCTCGGCGTAGGGTCGCGCCGACACCGGCGCGGCCAGCAGCACCGCCCCGATCGCGGCCACCACGGCGCGTCGCGCGCATGATCCGAGCCTCCGCATAGGATGTCCGCGCTAACAGCGGGGTGTCGGAGGGTCAAGCTGGAGGCGGCTGGAGGCGGCGTTGCAACGCTGCGGCGCATCGCGTAAGGACTCGATCGGCAAGGCAGACCGGCATACGGAGCGGTGGCCGAGTGGTCTAAGGCGCACGCCTGCTAAGTGTGTGTACTCCAAAAGGGTACCGCGGGTTCAAATCCCGCCCGCTCCGCTCCTCTGACTCGCCCACGCCGCGTTCGCTCGGGGCGTGCGCGCATGCTACGCGCGGGGACTTGGAGGTGAGCGCCGATGACTGAGTTCCGCCGCGGCGAGGTGCGCGCCAACGGCATCCGCTTTGCCACACTGGAGGCCGGCGATGGCCCGTTGGTGCTGTGCCTGCATGGCTTCCCGGACCACGCGCGATCCTTCCGGCATCAGCTGCCGGCGTTGGCGGGCGCCGGGTATCGCGCCGTCGCCCCGTTCATGCGCGGCTACGCGCCGTCGCAGGTGCCCGCCGACGGTCCCTACCAGAGCGCGGTGCTGGCGAACGACGGGGCGGCGCTGATCGACGCGCTCGGCTATCGAGAGGCGGTGGTGTTCGGGCACGACTGGGGTGCGGTGGCGGCCTACGGCGTCGCGATCGCTGCGCCCGAACGCGTGACGCGGCTGATCACCGCGGCGGTGCCGCACGGCCCGGCGCTGCCGGCCGCCTTACTGTCCAGCTACGACCAACAGCGTCGCTCCTGGTACATGTTCTTCTTTCAGTCCCCGCTGGCGGAGATGGCGGTGGCGCACGACGACTTCCGCTTCCTCGCGCGGCTGTGGGCCGACTGGTCGCCGGGCTGGACACTGCCGGCCGACGAATTGGCGGCCCTGAAGGGCACCTTCCGTCAGCCGGGCGTCGTCGCCGCGGCGCTGGCCTACTATCGCCAGACTTTCGATGTGAACAGCCAGCGGCCCGAACTGGCCGAGATGCAGCAGCGGCTGCTGTCCGACCCGGTGACCGTGCCGACGCTGTACCTGCATGGCGCGCGCGACGGCTGTATCGGCGTCGAATTGCTCGACGGGATGGAGAGCCTGTTTCCGGGTGGCCTCGAAACCCTCGTGGTCCCCGACGCCGGTCACTTCCTGCACCAGGAGCGGCCAGACGTGGTCAACGCCAAGCTGTTGGCGTTCCTCGCCCCGCTTCGCTAGACGGGCGCTCTTTCCCCCCACCGCCGGGCGGCTCCCGGCAGGAGAGCGCGATGGGCAACGAGCGAGAGGCAGTCCTGGTCGGCTATGCGCGGACCCCCTTTGGCAAGGCCGACACGCAGCGCGGCTGGTTCCGGGCCGTGCGCTCCGACGACCTGGCGGTCATCGTCCTCGACGCGGTCCTGCAGCGCACCGGCGTCGCGGCCGGCGATGTCGACGGCGTCATCCTCGGCGCCGTCGAGATGATGGGCGAGCAGGCGCATCCGGGCACGGCGGTGCCGTTCCTGGCCGGTTTTCCGCCGCATGTCACCGGGCTCAGCGTCGAGCGCGCCTGCACCACGGCGATGATGTCTGTCCACATCGCCGCGATGAGCGTGCAGTGCGGGCTCGGCGAGGTGTACATCGCCGGCGGGCTCGACAGCATGACCCACTTCCGCATCCCGATGATCAAGGACGGGATGGACATGGACGCCATCATCAAGGAGGGCGGCCACATGTTGGCCGCGATGAACCCCAATCCGAAAATGATGGCGCGCATCAACCCGATCGAGCTCAACGGCGGACAAGGCGCCGAACTGCTCTGCGACCGGTATGGCATCACGCGTGGGGAGCTCGACGCCTGGGCCCTGCTCAGCCACCGGCGCGCGGTGGCCGCGCAGGAGGCCGGGCGCTTCGCCGAGGAGATCGTGCCGGTGGAGGGGGTGACACCCGAGGGCGAGCGTCGCCGCTTCGACCGCGATCAGGGTCCGCGCGCCGACACCACGCTCGAGCGCATCGCGGCGCTGCAGCCGGTCTATCGCGCCGACGGCAAGATCACGGCGGCCGCGGCCTCCGGACAGGCCGACGGCGCCGCGGTGTGCATGGTCATGTCGCGGCGCGAGGCGGCGCGGCGCGCCCTGGTGCCCCTGGCGACCATCCACACCATCGCCAGCGGGGCCTGCGACCCGCGCGACCTGATCTACTCGGCCATCCCGGCCACGCACCGGGCGTTCGAGCGCTCGGGACTCGGCATGGGGGACATGGAGGTGGTCGAAATCAACGAGGCGTTCGCCTGCGCGCCGATTGCGCTGCAGCGCGAGTTCGGCATGGGCGACGACGGTGCGGCGCGGATCAACGTCAACGGCGGCGCCTGCGCCATCGGACATCCGGTCGGCGCCTCGGGCGCGCGCCTCGTCGGCACCCTGGCGCTCGAGATGCGTCGCCGCGGGGCGCGCTACGGGCTCGCCACCATCTGCGGCGGCATGGGCCAGGGCGCGGCGACGATCCTGGCTCGGGGGTAGGGGCGCGAGGGCGGCGGCCACCCGTTCCACGGACTGACCGCCGTCGCGGCGGCCGCCGCCGGTCGTCAGACCGGCGGCATGGCGGCCTTGGTGGCTGCTTCGTCCTTCTTCTGCTCGGCACGGCGCCGGCGGTCCTTCTTTTTCTCGGCCTCCGAACGGGCACGGTCGCCGCGTTCGACCAGCTCGATCATCGACATCGGCGCGTTGTCGCCGTGACGGATGCCGAGCTTGGTGATGCGCGTGTAGCCGCCTGGGCGGGTCAGGAAACGTGGCGCGATCTCGTCGAACAACTTCTTGACGACCCCGTGCCCAACCACGAACGATGCCGCCTGACGGCGGGCGTGCAGCGTATTGCGCTTGCCGAGGGTGATCATGCGATCCACCCAGCGGCGCATCTCCTTGGCCTTGGCGTCGGTCGTCTCGAGGTGCTCGTGCTTGAACAGCGAGGTGACCAGGTTGCGAAGCAGCGCGCGGCGGTGCGCGCCCGTGCGGTTCAGCTTTCGTCCGGCTTTCAGATGTCGCATGGCGTTGGCCCTATGATCCCCTCACCCAGCCCTCTCCCAAAGGGAGAAAAGCTCAGGCGCTCTCCTTCTCCCGCGCCAGCCGCTTGTCGAGCTCGTCGCGGCCGGGGAAATTATCGATGTTCATGCCGAAATCGAGCGCCATCTCGCGCAGGATCTCCTTGATCTCGTTGAGCGACTTGCGGCCGAAGTTCTTGGTCTTGAGCATCTCGGCTTCGCTGCGCTGCACCAGCTCGCCGATGAACTTGATGTCGGCGTTCTGGAGGCAGTTGGCGGAGCGTACGGAGAGCTCGAGTTCGGCAACCGGGCGGAACAGGTTCTCATTGAGGGAGGGCGACGACGCCTCTTCCTCGGCCTGCATCTCTGCCGTCTCCTCGAAATTGACGAAGATGCTGAGTTGGTCCTGCAGGATGCGCGCGGCATAGGCGACCGCGTCTTCAGGCCGCACGCTCCCGTCGGTCCACACCTCAACCGTCAGCTTGTCGTAGTCCGTGCGCTGCCCGACGCGCGCGTTGGTGACCGTGTAGTTCACCTTGCGGACCGGCGAGTAGATCGCGTCGATGGGGATCGTGCCCACCGGGGCTTCCTCATCCTTGTTCCGATCGGCCGAGACATATCCCCGCCCCATCTTGATGGTCAGGTCGGCCTTCAGCACGCCTTCCTTCGACAGCGTCGCCACGGGGTGCTCGGGGTTGAGGATCTCGAGGCTCGGACCACCCTGGATGTCGCCCGCCCGCACGATCCCCTCGCCCTTCTTGTCGATGTGGGCGTGGGCGACCAGTCCGTCGTGTAGCTTGAGGCGCACTTCCTTCAGGTTGAGGACGATGTCGGTGACGTCTTCGCGCACCCCCGGCAGCGTCGCGAATTCGTGCAGGACGCCCTCGACCTTCGCGGCCGAGATCGCCGCCCCCTGCAACGACGACAGCAGCACGCGCCGGAGGGCGTTGCCGATCGTCGTCCCGAAGCCGCGCTCGAAAGGCTCCCCGATGAACTTGCCGTAGGTGCCCCCGAGGCTCTTCTCGTCTGTCTCGAGGGCCTGGGGCTTGAGGAGATCGCGCCAGTTGCGTTGTGGCTGCATCAGTAGGTCTCCAATCGGACGTCGATCGCCGTCACTTCGAGTACAGCTCGACGATGAGCTTCTCGTTGATCGGCATGGTGAGCTCCACACGGCTCGGCAGCGCCTTGACGCGCCCGGTCAACCCTTCGCGGTTGACCTCGATCCAGCTCGGCCAGCCGCGGTGTTCTCCCTGTGCCAGCGCTTCCTGCAGGCGCGTCACCGAGCGGCTCTTCTCGCGGACCGTGACGACGTCGCCGGCCTTGAGCAGCGCCGACGGGATGTTCAGCTTGCGCCCGTTGACCTGGAAATGGCCGTGCCGAACCAGCTGGCGCGCCTCGGCACGCGAGGTCGCGAAGCCCATTCGATAGACCATGTTGTCCAGGCGCTGCTCCAGCAGCTGCAGCAGGATCTCGCCGGTAATTCCGCGCGTGCGCTCCGCCATGGTGAAGTAGCGGCGGAACTGCCCCTCGAGGACGCCGTACATGCGCTTCACTTTCTGCTTCTCGCGCAACTGCAGCGCGTATTCGGAGAACTTCACGCGCCCCTGGCCGTGCTGGCCAGGCGGGTAGTTGCGGCGCTCGATCGCGCACTTGTCCGTGTAGCAGCGCTCGCCCTTGAGGAAGAGCTTCAGCCCCTCACGGCGGCAAAGCCGGCAAACCGAATCGATGTAACGAGCCACTGGCCAATCCCTCCCTGGTGCCGCTTAGACGCGCCGCCGCTTCGGAGCGCGGCAGCCGTTGTGCGGGATCGGCGTCACGTCGCGGATCACGGTGATGTGGAAGCCGGCGCTCTGCAGCGAACGCAGCGCCGACTCGCGGCCGGCGCCCGGGCCTTTGACGTGCACCTGAACGTTGCGCACACCACTGTCCATCGCCTTCTTTGCGGCGGTGTCGGCCGCGAGCTGCGCCGCGAACGGCGTGCCCTTGCGCGAACCCTTGAAGCCCACCGCACCGGCGCTCGACCACGCAAGGACCTGCCCAACCTGGTCGGTGATGGTGATAAGCGTGTTGTTGAACGTCGAGTGGATATGCACGACGCCGTCGCTGACGATGCGCTTGGTCTTCTTTTTCTTCGCCGTCGTCGTCGGCTTGTCGGTCGTTGAGTTCTTCGCCATGGGGTTCCTCAGTGCGCCCGGGTCACTTCGTCGGCGCCTTCTTCTTGCCGGCGATGGCGCGGCGCGGTCCCTTGCGGGTGCGGGCGTTGGTGTGGGTGCGCTGGCCGCGCGCCGGCAGGTTGCGGCGATGGCGCAGCCCTCGATAGGTGCCGAGGTCCATATGGCGCTTGATGTTCATCGCGACATCACGGCGCAGATCGCCTTCGACCTTGAAGTTCTGGTCGAGGACCTGGCGGATGCGCACCACTTCGTCATCGTTGAGCTCATCGCTCTTCTTGTTGCGATCGACATCCGCCCGCTCCAAGATCTGTTTCGACAGCGATCTGCCCACCCCGAAAAGGTAGGTGAGAGCGATCTCGATCCGCTTGTTGCGAGGCAGGTCTACGCCTGCGATACGCGCCATAATTTGAACTCCTGCCTGCTCAACCCTGCCGCTGCTTGTGGCGCGGGTTCTTGCACAGTACCCGGACCACGCCCTCGCGGCGGATCACCTTACAGTCTTTACAGATCTTCTTGACCGATGCCCTGACTTTCACGGCTCACTCCTCACCGGCGCGTCGGCGGACACCGGCACGCCCATGCCCGCCAGAATGCGGTCCAGCACGGCCGCCGTCGATCCCGTGCCGTCGACGGCGCGCAGCGTGCCGCGCGTCCGGTAGAAGGCCACCAACGGGGCGGTAGCATTGTCGTACACGTCGAGGCGGGCGCGGATCGTTTCCTCGCGGTCATCCTCTCGCTGAAACAGTTCGCCCCCGCATCGGTCACACACGCCGGGACGCCCCGGTGGATCGAAGGCGAGATGAAACATGGCGCCGCACTGGCGGCAGGTGCGGCGGCCGCTGAGGCGGCGCACGAGTTCATTCCGCGGCACGTCGATGCTCACCACGTGATCGAGCGGCACGTGCTGCGTCTCCAGCATCCGCTGCAGCGCCTCGGCCTGGGCGACCGTGCGCGGAAAGCCGTCCAGCATGAAGCTGCGCGGCGCCCCCTCGTGCTGGAGGTGCTCATCGATCATGCCGATGACCAGGCTGTCCGGCACGAGTTCACCGCGATCCATGTAGCTCTTTGCCGCCACGCCAATCTCGGTACGAGCGGAAACGGCGGCGCGGAGCAGGTCGCCGGTCGAGATGTGGGTCATGGTGGTTCGTTCGTGCATCAGTTTCGATTGCGTGCCCTTGCCTGCGCCGGGCGGTCCCAACAGTACGATGCGCATTGCCCTCTGCGCCTCTCGGGCGAGCGCCACTGCCCGTCCCACGTCCGCGAATGCGCCGAATTGCGCCCAGTACTCACGTCGCCCGGCGGCCGCGTAGCCGACCGCGACGCATGAATCCCTGGTAACTCCTCGTCAACATGTGTGTCTCGAGCTGCGCCACGGTATCGAGCGCGACACCCACGACGATCAATAGCGCGGTGCCGCCGAAAAAGAAGGGCACGTTCAGTTGCGCGATGAGAATCGTCGGCAGGATACACACAGCCGAGATGTAGAGCGCGCCCACGAGCGTCAGGCGCGACAGCACGCGGTCGATGAAATCCGCCGTGCGCTGGCCAGGCCGGATCCCCGGGATGAATCCGCCGAACTTCTTCATGTTCTCGGCGACGTCCGAGGTGTTGAAGGTCACCGCCGTGTAGAAATAGGCGAAGAAAATCACCAGGCCGACGAACAGCAAGTCGTAGATCAGTCCGCCTTGGTTGAAAAGGTTCTGTGCCGCCTGGGCCCAGGGATGGTCGGAGAACTGCGCGATCGTGGCCGGGAAGACGAGCAGGGACGAGGCGAAGATCGGCGGGATGACGCCGGCGGTATTGAGCTTGAGCGGCAGGTGCGAACTCTGGCCGCCGTACATGCGACGCCCGACAACCCGCTTCGCGTATTGCACCGGAATGCGCCGTTGGCCGCGCTCGACGAAGATGATCAGCGCGACGATCGACACCATGACGACGCCCAAAAGGAGGAGCATCAGGATGCCCAGCTCGCCTTCGCGCACGAACTGGAAGGTGGTCAGCACGGCCGACGGCAGGCTCGCGACGATGCCGCCGAAGATGATCATCGAGATACCGTTACCGATGCCACGCTCGGAGATCTGCTCGCCGATCCACATCAGGAAGGCCGTCCCGGATGCCAACGTGATGATGGTCATGACGCGGAACGCCCAACCTGGGGCGATCACCACCTGTGCCCCGCCCGGCCCCTGCAACTTCTCGAGGCCGATGCTGATGAAGAGCCCCTGAATGACCGCGAGCACGATGGTGCCGTAGCGGGTGTACTGCGTGATCTTGCGACGCCCCGCCTCGCCCTCTTTCGACAGACGCTCGAGGTGCGGGATGACGACGGTCATCAGCTGCAGAATAATCGAGGCGCTGATGTAGGGCATGACGCCGAGCGCGGCGATCGAGAACTTCTCCAGCGCGCCCCCCGACAGCAGGTTGACCATGCCGAGGACCGAACTGTTGATCTGGTCGAAGAACTCCGCCAGCGCGCGCCCATCGATTCCAGGCGTCGGGATCGCCACCACGACGCGGTACACCGCCAGCATGGCGAAGGTGAACAGCAGCCGGCGGCGCAGTTCCGGAATGCGCCCGGCATTGGCGAACCCCTCAAGCACCGGCAATCACCTCGACGCTGCCGCCGGCGGCGCCGATGCGCTCCCTGGCGGCATCGCTGAACGCGTGCGCCTTGACGGTGAGCGCCTTGCTCAACGTGCCCTGGCCGAGCACTTTGACCGGCTGCCCGGCACGCACCAAGCCGCGCTTGGCGAGCGTCTCGACATCGACCACCGCGCCGGCCTCGAAGGCGGCCTCGAGGCGGTTCAAGTTGATCACGGCGTACTCGCGTCGGAACGGATTATGGAATCCGCGCTTGGGGAGACGGCGCTGCAACGGCATCTGGCCGCCCTCGAAGCGCGGGTGCGTGTTGCCGCCCGAGCGGGCGCCCTTGCCTTTGTGGCCGCGTCCGGAAGTCTTGCCGAGCCCGGATCCGACGCCACGCCCGACGCGCTTACGGCGCTGGCGTGAGCCCGGTGCCGGCTTGAGGTCGCTCAGATCCATGGCGTTAGGCCTCCACCTTCACGAGGTGCGCGACCTTCCGAATCATGCCGAGCGTCGGCTGGTCGCCGCGCACGGTGACGGAACGACCGCGCCGTGTGAGACCAAGGCCCAGCAGCGTCTGCCGCTGGCGCAGCGTCTGGCCGATCGGGCTGCTGACCAAGGTGATCGTCATCTTCTTCGCGTCCGTCATCGTGTTCACGCCGTCAACTCGGCTACGGTCTTGCCGCGCCGCGCCGCGACCTGCTCGGCCGTCTGCAGTTCCTGCAGGGCCGCCAGGGTCGCCTTCACCATGTTGTGGGGGTTATGAGAGCCGAGGCACTTGGTCAGGACGTTGCGCACCCCGGCCAGTTCGACCACGGCACGCACGCCGCCGCCGGCGATCACCCCTGTACCGTCGCTCGCGGGTCGCAGCAATACGTGCCCGGCGCCGAAGTGGCCCTCGACGCCGAAGGGAATCGTCCCGTTGATCAACGGCACCGAGATCAAGGATTTCTTCGCCGCCTCGATCGCCTTGCGGATCGCCTCCGGCACTTCTTTCGCCTTGCCGAGCCCGAACCCGACGCGGCCGTTCGAGTCCCCGACCACCACCAACGCGCCAAAGCTGAAGCGCCGGCCGCCCTTGACGACCTTGGCGACACGGTTGATGTGGACAACTTTCTCCTTGAACTCGACGCCCTGAATCTCGATGCGTTCGCGACCTCGACCAATGGCCATATGATCTCCTAGAACTGCAGCCCGGCGGCGCGTGCACCGTCGGCTACTTCCTTGATGCGGCCATGGTACAGAAAGCCGTTGCGGTCAAAAACGACCTGCGCGATGTTGCTCGCCTTGCACAGCTCCGCGATGCGCTCACCGATCTTCCGCGCGGCGGCCTTGTTCCCCGTCGCTGCCCCATCGACCTGTAGGGTCGAGGCCGCGAGCAGGGTGCGCCCGCTCTCATCCGAGATCACCTGCACATAGGTGTGCTTGTTGCTGCGGAACACACACAGGCGCGGCCTGGTGTCGGTCCCGCGCACGCGACGCCGCACGCGCGCCTGCCGGCGCTCACGCGCCACGGTGCTTTTCTGAGTCGCCATGACGTCTATCTCCCGCCGGCGCCGGCGGCCTTGCCCGCCTTGCGTCGAATTGTCTCGCCCGCGTACTTCACGCCCTTGCCCTTATAGGGCTCCGGCGGTCGCAGGGCGCGGATCTGTGCGCTCACTTCACCGATGAGCTGCCGGTCGCTGCCCTCCAGCATCACGACGGTCTGTTTATCGACCTTCGCCTCGATGCCCGGCGGAAGCTGGTACACGATCGGGTGCGAGTACCCGAGGCTGAATTGGATGGCGCGCCCCTTGACCTCTGCCCTATAGCCGACACCCACGATCTCGAGCGTGCGCGTGAATCCGGTGCTGACGCCGGTCACGCAGTTGGCGATCAGCTTGCGCGTCAGACCGTGCAGCGCCCGCGTGCGGCGATCCTCTCCCCCGCGTGTGACGGTGACGTTGCCGCCGTCGACGGCGACGCTGATGTTCGGCGGCAGCGAGTGCTGCGCCGCCCCCTTGGGGCCCTTTACCTGCACCGTCGTGCCCTGCTGGGTGACCGTCACCCCGGCGGGAACCGCGATCGGGAGTTTGCCAATTCGCGACATGATTCGCCTACCACACCGAACAGAGGACTTCGCCGCCAACCTTGCGGCGAGCCGCTTCCCGGTCGACGAGGACGCCGAGGGGCGTCGAAACGATACTGATGCCGAGACCACCACGCACGCGCGGCATTTCCTCAGCACCAACGTATATGCGTTGACTTGGACGGCTGATGCGTCGGATGCCAGTGATGACTGGTTTGTGGGCGGCATCGTAGCGCAACCACACGCGGAGGTCCTTCTTCCGCGGCCCCACCTCGACCAGGCTGACGTCGCGCAGAAAGCCTTCCGCGACCATCACCCGCGCCAGGCGCTCCTTGATCACGGACCAGGGGCAATCGATATAGTCCTTGCGGCCGTGGGCACCATTGCGGACACGGGTGAGGAGATCGGCGATCGGATCGGTCATTGACATGGTCGCACCCTCACCAACTCGCCTTCGTCAGACCCGGGATCAGCCCCTTGCGCGCCAGGTCGCGCAGGCACAGCCGACACAGGTTGAAGCGACGATAGAAGGCCCTCGGCCGGCCGCACTGCGGGCAGCGATTGTAGGCCCGCACCTTGAACTTCGGCGGCCGCTGCGCCTTGATCCGCAAACACGTCTTCGCCACGCTTCCTCCTAGGCCCGAAAGGGCATGCCGAGCGCCTGCAACAGGGCGCGGCCCTCGGCATCGCTCTTGGCCGTCGTGACGATCGACACGGTCAGGCCCCGTACCTTGTCGATCTTCTCGATATCGATCTCAGGGAAAATGATCTGCTCGCGGACGCCGAGCGAGTAGTTGCCGCGCCCGTCAAAGGCGCGGTCCGACACGCCGCGGAAGTCGCGCACGCGCGGCAGTGCGAGGTTCAGCAAGCGATCCAAGAACTCGAACATGCGGGCGCCGCGCAACGTGACCATGCAGCCGATCGGCATGTTCTCGCGCAGCTTGAAGTTGGCGATCGCCTTGCGTGACTTCGTCACCACTGGCTTCTGGCCGGTGATGGCCGTGAGGTCCGCCACCGCGGAGTCCATCACCTTGGCGTTCTGGATCGCCTCGCCCAGCCCTATGTTGAGCACGACCTTTTCAAGGCGCGGCACCTGATTGACATTGGTATACCCCTGCTCCTTCATCAGGCGGGGCATCACGTCCGTGCGGAATTTTTCTCGCAATCGCGTCATCGCACTCACCGGTCGAGTTGTTCGTCGCAGCGGCGGCAGATGCGCACGCCGCGGCCATCGTCGAGTTGGCGCTTGCCCATGCGCACCGGCGCATTGCACTTGTCGCACATGATCATGAGGTTCGAGAGGTGGATCGACGCCTCCTTCTCGATGATTCCCGAGGCAGCCTGCGGGCCGCGCGGCTTCTGGTGACGCTTCACCATGTTGAGCCGCTCGACCAGCGCCCGATCCTTCGCCGGGAGCACGCGCAGGACCTTGCCGGTCTTGCCCCGCTCGCGTCCCGCGATGACCATCACGGTGTCGTTCTTCTTGATCTGCGCCCGCATGACGAATTCCTCAAAGCACCTCGGGCGCCAACGACAGAATCTTCATGAACGCCTTGGCACGCAGCTCGCGCGCCACCGGCCCGAAGATGCGCGTGCCAACCGGTTCGCGCTGATTGTCGATGAGCACCGCGGAGTTGCTGTCGAACTTGATGTATGAGCCGTCCGCTCGCCCGACTTCCTTGGCCGTCCGCACGACGACGGCCTTCACGACGTCGCCCTTCTTCACCTTGGAGTTCGGGCTCGCTTCCTTCACCGACACGACGATAATGTCGCCGAGCGAGGCGTACTTCCGGCGCGAGCCACCGAGCACCTTGATGCACAGGACCCGGCGGGCGCCAGAGTTGTCAGCGACGTCCAACACAGTCTCGGTCTGAATCATGGCGTCCTCAGCTCGCCTTCTCGACGATCGAGCGGACGCGCCACCGCTTGTCCTTGCTGAGCGGGCGCGTCTCGGTGATCACGACACGATCCCCGACATTGCAGCTGTTCTGCTCGTCATGCGCCTTGTAGCGCGCCCGCCGCTTCACGTACTTCTTGTACTGCGGGTGCTTGACGAGCCGCTGAACGACGACCACGACGGTCTGCGCCATCTTGTTGCTGACCACCACGCCTTCGCGCGTTTTCGCTCTGCCGCGTTCCATCCCGCTCACTTCCCCGGCGCCGCTACGGCCCGCGCCCGCTCGGCCCGAATCGTCTTGAGGCGCGCGATATCGCGGCGCGTCTGCCCGAGGGCCGCTGGGCTCTCCAGCTGGTTGGTGCCGCGCCGCAGGCGCAGACGGAACTGGGCTTCGAGGAGTTCCTCTTCGCGCAGCGCCAGTTCCTGGTCGCTCAAGTCGCGTATCTCCTTAGCTCGCATGGCGCACCCCCTGCTGGTGACGCTGCAGGAACTGGGTGGCGATCGCCAGCTTGTGCGCAGCCAGGCGCATCGCTTCGCGCGCCACATCCTCGGTGACGCCCTCCATCTCGAAGATGATCCGTCCCGGCTTGATGACGACGACCCAGACCTCCGGGTTGCCCTTGCCCTTACCCATGCGGGTCTCCGCCGGCTTCTTGCTCAGCGGCTTGTCGGGAAAGACGCGAATCCATACACGGCCGCCGCGCTTGATGTAGCGGGTCAGCGCGATACGAGCCGCCTCAAGCTGCCGCGCCGTCATCCAGCCACGATCGGTCGCCTGAAGTCCATAGTCGCCGAAGGCCAGCGTCGAGCCGCGCTGCGCGATGCCCGGACGCCGGCCCTTCTGGACCTTGCGATGTTTTACCTTCTTCGGTGAAAGCATGGGAAAATCTCCGCCCGGCGCTCAGACGCCCAGCGCGGCCTTCTGTGCCTCTTCCTCGCGACGGGAGAGAATCTCGCCGCGGAAAATCCATACCTTGACGCCGATGACGCCGTAGGTGGTCTTCGCCTCGGCCACCCCGTAGCTGATATCGGCGCGCAGCGTGTGCAAGGGCACGCGCCCCTCGCGATACCATTCGGAGCGGGCGATCTCGGCCCCACCCAGCCGACCACCGCTGTATACCTTGATTCCCAGCGCGCCCATGCGCATGCCGCGGCTCACCGCTTCCTTCATGGCGCGGCGGAAGGCAACGCGGCGCTCGAGCTGCAGTGCGACGTTCTCGGCCACGAGCTGTCCGTCCAGATCGGGACGCCGCACCTCGTGGATATTGATGAACGTTTCCTTGTTGGTCAGGCGGGCGAGCTCAAGCTTGAGCTTCTCGATCTCGGTGCCCTTCTTGCCGATGACGATGCCAGGGCGCGCCGTGTAGATGTTGATCTTTGCCTTATTGGCGGCGCGCTCGATCTCAACCTTCGAGATGCCGGCGTGGTACAGGCGCTCCTTGAGGAACTTCCGTAGCTTGAGATCCTCGTGCAACAACTCGCAGTAGTCGCGGCGCGCGTACCACTTGGAGTCGCTGCTATCGATGACGCCGAGGCGGAAGCCCCGCGGATGGACTTTCTGACCCATACCCGCTCCTACCGCGCCCGCTCGTCGACCACGACGGTCACGTGCGCGGTGCGCTTGCGCAGTCCCGTCGCACGCCCGTGGGCGCGCGGCAGGAATCGTTTCGCTGTCGGGCCGCCATCGACGGTGATGACCTTGACGTAGAGACGGTCCACATCGACCCGTTGCGTTGTTTCGGCGTTCGCGACGGCCGACCGGAGCGCCTTGGCCAAAAGCGGTGCGGCCTTCTTCCGGACATGCTGCAGCATCCCGATGGCGTCGCCGACACCCTTGCCACGCACGAGGTCGGCGACGAGCCGCACCTTGCGGGGCGAGATGTGCATATGGCGATGTACGACGCGCGCTTCCATGACGTCCCCTTACTTACCCTTCACGTCGGCTTTGCGATCGCCGGAGTGACCGTGAAAGGTTCGCGTCGGCGAGAACTCACCGAGCTTGTGCCCGACCATATTCTCCGACACGTAGACCGGGATGAACTTGCGGCCGTTATGCACGGCGAATGTGTGCCCGATCATCTCCGGTGTGATCGTCGAGCGGCGGGACCAGGTGCGGACAATGCGCTTGTCACCCGAGGTGTTCAGTGCCTCGACCTTCCGGACCAGATGGCCGTCGACAAACGGCCCCTTCTTTACTGAGCGTGCCACGAGCGTTCCTCTCAGCCGCGCCGCTTAACGATAAAGCGGTCGGTGCGCGGGTTGTGGCGGGTGCGATAGCCCTTGGTCGGCTGTCCCCACGGCGACTGCGGATGGTTACCCTTCGACTTGCCCTCGCCGCCGCCGTGCGGGTGGTCGACCGGATTCATCGCCACACCGCGCACCGACGAGCGCCGGCCGAGCCAGCGCGAGCGACCCGCCTTGCCGATCGAGATGTTACCGTGGTCGACGTTGCCAACCTGTCCGATGGTGGCGCGGCAAGCCGCCTGGACGAGTCTCAACTCGCCGGACGGCAACTTCAGGAGGGCCATCGTGCCCTCCTTGGCCATGAGCTGGATGGCCGAGCCAGCGCCGCGCCCGAGCTGGCCACCGCGACCCGGTCGCATCTCGACGTTATGCACCGTCGTGCCGAGCGGGATGCTGCTGAGCGGCATTGCGTTTCCGGGCTTGATGTCGGACCCCTTGCCCGCGACCACCGTCGCGCCGACCTTCAACCCGACCGGCGCGAGGATGTAGCGTTTCTCGCCGTCCGCGTAATGCAAGAGGGCGAGGCGCGCTGAGCGATTCGGGTCGTACTCGATGGCCGCGACCGTTGCGGGGACACCGTCCTTGGCACGCGCGAAGTCGATGACGCGATAGCGACGCTTGTGGCCACCACCGCGGTGGCGGATGGTCATCCGCCCGAGGGCGTTACGCCCACCCGTGCGACGGCGCGGCTCGAGCAGCGAACGCTCGGGCTCGGTCTTCGTGATGTCGCTGAAGTCGGCGACCGACATTCCGCGACGACCGGCCGATGTCGGCTTGTATTGACGAATGGGCATGGTGCGTTCCTACACGTTATCGAAGAAGTCGATGCGCTGGCCTTCCGCCAAGGTGACGTAGGCCTTCTTCCAGGCCGGACGACGTCCGCTGTGCTTGCCGACGCGGCGAGTCTTGCCGAGCAGATTCAGGGTCCGGACCTTCTCCACCTTGACCTTGAACAGCCGCTCGACCGCGTGGCGAATCGCCTCCTTGGTGGCCTCGCGATGAACCCGGAACACGACCTGATTCGCCGCCTCGCTCACCATGGTGCCCTTTTCGGTAATGAGCGGCGTGGTGACGACGTCGAAGACGCTCTTCACTTGATGATCCTCCCGCGCAACGCGTCGACGGCCGCCCGCGTCAACACCAGGTGACGGTGGCGCAGAATGTCGTATACGTTGGCGCCCTCGGCGCGCAGGACCTTGACCTTGGGGAGGTTGCGCGCTGCCCGCTCGAGCAGGGGGTTCACCGCGTCCGTGACGATGAGGGCGCGCTCAAGGCCGAGGCCCTGCAGCACCTGCAGGAGCGACTTCGTCTTCCCGTCGGCGATCTCCAGCGCATCGACAACGACGAGCAGGCCCTCGCGCAGCTTCATCGCCAACGCCGAGCGCAGCGCGCTGCGACGCGCACTCGCCGGCAGTCGGTACGAATAGTCACGTGGCTGCGGGCCAAAAATGACCGCACCGCCGGTCCAAATCGGTGAGCGGCTGCTACCGGCGCGTGCGCGGCCAGTCCCCTTCTGGCGCCACGGCTTCTTGCCGCCGCCTCGAACCTCGCCGCGCGTCTTCGTCGCCGAAGTCCCGGCGCGCCGATTGGCGCGCTGCATATTGACCACTTCGTACAGGAGATGGCGGCGGACGGGTCCTGCAAACGCATCCGCGGGCAACGCGAGCTCGCCAGCCGGCTGCTTGGCCTGAGTGACGACTGAAATAGTAAGGGGCTCAGCCATGTGTCGCCTACTTCCGGGCCGTCGCCCGAGCCTTGATCGCCAAGCGGACGATGACGACGCCGCCGCGCGATCCGGGAACAGCGCCTCGCACGAGCAGCAGGCGCTCCTCGGGACGTACCGCCACGACCTCGATGTTCTGCGTCGTGATCCGATCGTTGCCGTACTGACCGGCCATCCGCTTGTTCTTGAACACGCGCCCCGGGAACGACCGGTTGCCGATCGAGCCACCGTGGCGGAAGTATTCATGCGTGCCGTGGCTGGCGGGAAAACCGCTGAAGCCGTGTCGCTTCATAACGCCCGTAAACCCGCGCCCCTTGGTCACGCCGGTCACGTCAACCTTATCGCCCTGCTTGAAGAGGCCCTCGACACTGATCTCATCGCCGGGGCTCAGCGCCGCGTCGCCCTCATCGAGACGGAACTCGCGCAACACCTGGAAGACGCCCTTGCCAACCTTGACGCAGTGTTCACGGACGGCTTTCGTCGCCCGCTGCGGCTTCTTGGCACCGAAACCGACCTGCACCGCGGTGTACCCGTCGGTAGCGATGGTCTTTGCCTGCACGACGGTGCACGGGCCGGTCTCAATCACCGTGACGGGTACGAGCTCCCCCGCCGGGGTGTAGACCTGGGTCATGCCCAGCTTCTTTCCGATCAGTCCAAGCGCCATCGTCTTGCCTCGTTGCTCCCTGATTCGCCTCGAATCACTGCAACTTAATTTCAACGTCCACACCCGCGGCGAGATCGAGCTTGCCGAGGGCGTCGATCGTCTGCTGGGTGGGGTCGAGGATGTCCAGGAGTCGCTTGTGCGTGCGGATTTCGAACTGCTCGCGCGACTTCTTGTCGACGTGCGGCGACCGATTGACGGTGAAGCGCTCGATGCGCGTCGGCAAGGGAATCGGGCCGGCGACCCGTCCACCGGTGCGGCGAACGGTCTCGACGATTTCGCGCACGGACTGGTCGAGCAACCGGTGGTCGTACGCCTTTAGACGAATTCGAATCTTGTCGTTCATGAGCAGTCAGCAATTCCCGGGTCAGGCGAGGATCTTGGCGACGACGCCGGCGCCGACGGTGCGGCCGCCCTCGCGGATGGCGAAGCGCAGGCCCTCTTCCATCGCGATCGGCATGATCAACTCCACGCTCAACTTCACACTGTC
>Ga0105044_10000029_pt1 | contig 124954 bp, 107 predicted proteins | sample MAT01_FD_78092 | JGI IMG/M metagenome (GOLD analysis project Ga0105044, IMG submission 78092) | Freshwater microbial communities from Lake Fryxell liftoff mats and glacier meltwater in Antarctica - MAT-01 | ecosystem: Environmental > Aquatic > Freshwater > Ice > Liftoff microbial mat | place...
CCGTCAGGACGCTGGCGAGAGTCAGAACAGCTCGCGCGCGGCCTGCAGTCGATCGGACCATGTGGCGAGAGCCGCCGGCGGCACGCGGTCGGCGCGGCGCAGGCGCGGCAGCAGGCCGGCGTTGTTGGCGATCTGGATCGCCAGGCCGGGGCGGGCGTTGAGCTCGAGGAGCTGTGGGCCGTGCGTCGCGTCGACGACGACATCGACACCGAGATAGCCGAGTCCGCTCATCTCGGCGGCGCGCACCGCGAGCGCCAGGACGTCGTCCCATTGCGGCACGGTGAAGCCGACGATCGGCGCCTGCGTGTCGACGTGGTGGGTGACCGCCTGATTATGCACCGCGGCGTGAGTCAGGCGACCGCTACGGATGGCGATGCCGGCGCCAATGGCGCCTTGATGTAGGTTGGCGCGGCCGTCGGAGGCGGCCGTCGGGAGGCGCGCCATGGCCATCACCGGCAGCCCCTTGTACACGACGACGCGGATGTCGGGAATGCCGTAGCGGGCAATCTCATGGAAGGCCGGATGCAGGATGACACGGGCTTCGATCAGGCAGGAATCGACGTCGCCGCGCAACGAGAAGACGCCGGAGATCATGTTTGAGACGTGCTGGCGCAGAGCGACGGCACCCAGTCGGGCGCCGCTACTTTTGCGGTAGCCCTGCGCATCGACGCCGGTGACGACGACGATGCCGTTGCCCTGCGACCCGCGCGCCGGCTTGAGCACGAAGGATTCGCGCGCGGCGAGGAGCGCCGGCAGGTCGCGCAACTCGTGGTGGTAGGAGATTACGCCGAGCAGGGCCGGCGTTGGGATGCCAGCTGCCTGCGCGAGCATCTTTGTGCGCAGCTTGTCGTCGACGCGCGGATAGTGACGGCGCGGGTTGAGCGGCAGAACGAACCAGCCGTTGCGCTGGTTGATGCCCAGCACCCCGCGCTGGCGGAGCGCGCGCGCGCGCGCGATCAGGCGGCGCATACGGTCACGAGCCCGCCGCCGGGCGCGGCGCGTCGGCGAGTTCGCGGAAGCGAATCAACTCGCTGAGCCGGTAGCCGGTGTAGCGGCCGACGCCGACGAGCAGGCCGAGGATGACGAGCAGTAGTTCCGGGTAGACGAGAAACAACGTCTGCAGACCCTGGGCGCGAATGACCGCGTAGGTGAGGTAGATCGACGCCAGCGTGGCGCCGATGCGGCGCAGCGTGTTGCCGAGGCCCTCCTCCTCCAGGCCGACGCTGATGCGCTCGACGATCATAGTCATGATGACGAAGGGGAAGGCGCTGACGCCCGCGGTTGGCATGCCGAGTTTGTCGCCGACCAAGAACAGCACCACCATCAGAACGATCACCAGCGTCAGGATGAAGGCGATGCGGGCCGCCAGCAACAGGTACAGGCCCTGGATGGACAGGCGGGTGACGAGGGCGGCGACGACGATGACGGCGAGGAAGACGGTGCCCCACGCGAGGCCGGTGCTGGTGAAGGCGAGGGCGATGAGCACCGGCATGAACATGCCGAAGGTGCGCAGTCCGGCGATGTTGCGCAGCACGCACATCGCCAGCGCGCCGAGCGGCACCAGCAGCAACACCCGCAGGGCCTGTTGCTGCTGCACCGGCAGGAAGAGCAGGGAGACGCGGTCGAGCCAGTGCTGCGAGTTGGCGCGCCGCCGGCTGACCAGCTCGGCGTAGGTCTCAAGCTCGGACTGCACGTCGAAGCGGTACGAGAACGCGCTGACGTTGGTGGCGGTCACCAACTCGGCGCCGTTGCTCGGGCCGAGGGAAAGACGGTCGGGCGGCAGCATGCCGGCGTAGCGGCGGACGACGTCATAGGGGACCCAGCCAGCGCCGAGGTACGCCTCATTCCAATACAGGAACTCGTCGCTGCGTCCGTCCGTGAGTGCGATCCCGGCCATCACGCGGCAGGGGAGGCCGTTGGCTCGCGCCAGGGCGCAGAACAGGCGGGCGCGGCCGAGTTCGTTGCCGCTGCCCTCGCGCACGACGGTCACCGCGTCCATCGCCTTGCGGTTGCCCGCGTCGCCGATCTCGGCCGAGGCAAACTCGAAGATCGCCTGCGCCAACGCGCTCTTGTTCTTGGCGTCGAGTCGGAGCTCACGCCCAAGCTCGACGACAGACGGATCGGTCGCCTGGATCGCCGGCGAGGCCGTAAGGTATTCGGCGACGGACTTCAGGTAGACGCCGCCGCCATCGCTGGCCGGCACCGGGCGCCCGTAGGCGGTGGCCTCGAGCGTCACCTGATAGGTCAGACTGGTCGACCCGTCGAGGCGGCCGCTCCAGCGGCCGTGCCGGTCGCCGCCGTCGCGCTCGTCGATGCTGAAGCGCATCTGCTCCGACTGCAGCTCCTCGCTGAGGATGCGCTGGTAGCCGGACGGGCGCGGCAGCGGCACCTCGATCACCGCGCGGCTGCCCTTGCCGGTGGCGCTGACGACGAAATCAACCCGCCAGGTGGCCGGCGCGTTGGCGGTGCTGAGCGGGTAGCCGAGGACCAGCACCTTGTACAGGAACAGGGCCAGCCCGGCGGCGATCAGGGCGCCGCTCACCGCGATCCAGGTGCGCATTGATTTCGGTCAGCGACGACGCGGCTCCGCGTCTACCACGCCTGGTCGCTCGAGACCAGTCGCGCACGACCTCTGTGCAGGTTCACGCGGCAGATGCGCAGTAGAAACGTAACAGCTTGATCTGACGAGGATTTGACGGCATCTCGACATTCCGCTGGCACGCCGACTCTGGGGCGCGGGCATGATGATTGCTGCCCTCGCGGTGCGATGCAGACGGGCACGGGAGGGCGGTTTAAATGCGATTGACACCGATGAAGCAGTGTCGCTTCGAGCGCGGGATCCTGCAGTTGGTGCTGGCACGCCGCGCCTCGATCGCCTGGGGACGCCTGTCGGCCATCGAGAATGGCAATGTCGTGCCCGAGCCCGATGAACTGCACCGTATCGCTCTGGCGCTGCAGGTGCCGATCAAGGCGCTGAGTGCCTGAGCGGGGGGCCGCGACGCTGGTCGCGCCCCCCGCGGATGTCAGGGCACCTTGGCCTTCAACTGGGCGCCGTCGTCGGTGCTGATCGACGCCGCCGGGAAGACGCTCTCCCAGCAGCCGGGATCGTCGCCGCGGAGGAGCTGCACCGTCAGCTGGCTGGCCACGTTGAGCGGCAGGGCGGTGAGGTCGAGGTTGGCGCCCTTGGCCTTCACCAGCAGCTTCGACTTGCCGGCGGCGCCGCCCTTGAGTGACGCCTTGAAGGCGCCGTCGCCGGCCGCCGTCTTGTCGGCGTACTTGTATCCGCTGGTCGCGACGGCCTTCCAGCCGCCGATGCCCGGGATGCCGATGTCGATGCCGGCGCTGACCGTGCCGGCATACAGGCACAGACTGTAGGAGGTGCCGGCGAGCGGGTCGCCGAAGTCGCCTTGCGTCAGCAACGGGCCGTTGAGCCACTTCCAGGTGAGCTTGCGCTTGGTCGGATCGCCGCTCTGCTTCGCCTTCAGCGTCGCCTTGCCGGTCGCGGTGCAGCCGCTCGCCGGGCCGACGGGGCAGACCGCCGGTGCCGATGCGGTAGTGAGTCGGTAGACGGTGCCGCCGTCGCTGGCGACGTACATCTCGCCGGCGGCATCCTCGCCGAAGCTGGTCGGGAAGAGATTCGCCACCGGCGTTCCGAGGCTCTGCGAGTTCCAGGTCATGCCGCCATTCGGGGACGACAGCGCCAGCAATTCCCCGACGCAGTAGTCGGAGTAGAGGTAGAGGCCGGCAAGCGGCGGGCTGGCGCTGCCGCGGTACACGTACCCGCCGGTCACCGAGCAGCCGTCGGCGTGCGAGTAGTCCAGAATGGGCTCGTTGAAGATCGACAACGGCATGCAGGTGGCGATCGTTCCGCAACTGCTCGGCGCGAGACTCGCCGCGTCGAATCCCTCGCGACAGTCCCAGCCGTAGTTCTGTCCGCCGCTGCTGGCGGCGGCCTGGAAGTCGATCTCCTCGAGGCGGTTCTGACCGACGTCGCCGATGTACAGATCACCGGTCGAGCGGTCGAAGCTGAAGCGCCACGGATTGCGCAGGCCGAGTGCCCAGATCTCGTCCGCTATGCCGTCCGGGCCGACGTAGGGATTGCTGGGCGGAATGGCGTAGGGCGCGCCGCCGTCGACGTCGATCCGCAGCATCTTGCCGAGCAGCGAGGTTCCATCCTGCGCCTCATCGCCCGGATCGCAGGCGGCGCCGCCGTCGCCGAGACCGATGTACAGAAAGCCGTCGGGGCCGAAGTGGATGTCGCCGCCGTTGTGGTTGGAGAAGGGCTGGCTGACGCTGAGGATCGGGACGGCGCTGCCGGCGTTGGCGACGTCCGGGTTGCCGCTGACCGTGTAGCGGACGATCTGCGAGTCGCCGCTGCCGTCGGTGAACGACACGTAGAAGAACCCGTTGCTGGCGTAGTTGGGATGGAAGGCGAGTCCCAGCACGCCCTGCTCATTGCCCGTGCTGAGCTGGCCGGTGAGGTCCAGGAACGGCGTCGCCAGCACCGTGCCGTTGCTCTGCACGACGGAGATCGGCCCGCCCTTCTGGACCACGAACAGCCGGCTGTCGCCGGCGTGCGCGATCTTGACCGGCCGCGTGAATCCGGAGGCGAACGGCACCAGAACCGCATCGAGCGCCAGCGCGGGTGCGGCGCTGACGAGTAGCGCGGCGACGAGTCCGCACGAGCGCGACGCACGTAGTGAAGTCCCCGACATCGAGCCATCCCCCTTTGCTGCGGCGTGCCCTGGGCACGCGACCCATGGTCCTTCTAGCACGGTGGACGGGTGACCCGCCGTGCCATTTGTCACAACCCTGTCGCCGCGCTGCTGCCCGCAGCCCGGCGACGGGGGCGGTTCAGCGGCTGAGGTACTTCGGCGTGAACATCATATCCGGCAACTCGGCGTTGTACTTGATCTCGCTGACGTCCAGGCGCGACTGGGTCTTGCTCTTCAGGTCCTGCATCTCCTGGCCGCTGAGCGTCCAGATGCCGTCGATCTGCTCGACCTTGTCGACCGTCCAGACCTTCACCTTGTCGCCGTTCTTGTCGAAGAACTCGCGCCGCATGATCAGCTTGTCCTTCGGGTCGAGCGCCAACACCGTCTTGGCGTAGACCGCGTCCGCCGGCTTCTTGGGGGTCATCTCGACCAGCGTCACGCTGCGCCCGCCGACGACGTCCTTGCCGAGGTACTTATAATCGTAGGCCTCGACCTCCGGCAGGACCAGGTCGGAGACATAAAACGCCGAGCCGAGGAATGGCTGCGTACGGATGCCTTCCTGTACGCGCACCGGGTTGCGGCTGGCTTTCACCTTGATGAATTGCTCGTTGGGCTGATTGGAGCGCTCGAGGAAGAGAAAACGGATGCCCTCGAGTTCGTCGGGCGCTGTCACCTCGAGATAGCTGCCGTGCGCGCCGTCGACGTACTTGCGGCTCATCTGCAGCTCGCGCGGCGCGAACTCACTGGACGAGACGGTCAACTTCGACGTGAACGCGTTCTTCGGAATCGCGTTCAGGGTCTCGGTCACCAGCGCCTTGGCATCCGGCTCCTGCGCGGCGAGCGCCGTGGCGGTCAGCGCGCCGACGCCGAGCAGTGCAGCCAGTAGTCCCCGCATGCGGTTGATGCTCATCACAAGTGTCTCCCTTCGCTCCGAAACAAGACGATACTCGGGCTGGTTTAGCCGAATTCTCTCCCACCCGCCAAGCGCCGGCGTTTCTCCACAGCGGGCCGCCGCGGCGTGCGTCCGACGCTGCGGGAGGGGCTGTGGCGGACGCTGTGCGGATAGCGAGGCATGTCGTCAGTTTCGGTGACGGCCGGCGATGCGATGACGGCCGCCCGCACATGACGGCCCGCCGATGTCGCCGGACACGCCCACGGCCGGCGGCACGGGCTGTGCAGAATTGATCGTCCGTGCGTCGCGAACCATCCAACAAGCCACCGCAAATGCAGACGAATGCTGCAGGAAATCCGTCGGCGATGTCGCTGGCGGCTCTCCAGCAGGTGCACAGTATCGTCCTGCTGCGGTGGGTCCTGATCGTCGCAACTTCGTACCTGGTGCTGTTCAGTCGCCCGCTCGCCGAGGTGACGCCGCTGGCGGCGCTGTTTGTCGCCGCCTATCTCGGGTCGAACGTCCTGGTGACCGAGATGCTGCCGCGCCTGCGTACGCCGGCGGTGCTCGAGTGGACGCTGCTGGCCCTCGACACCAGCGCCGTGACGGTGGCGTTACTGCTCGCCAATCCGGGCTCGAACGAGCTCTTCGTGCTCTACTTCGCGGTGCTGTTCCTCAGTGCCCTGTCGGAGCGCATCGGATTGGTGGTCGGGGCAGCCCTCCTGGTCAGCGTCGCGCACCTGACCACCGTGGCCCAGTACCAGGACCTCGGCGCGCTGCTGACGCAAGGGTACATGTTGCGCGTGCCGTTCCTCTTCGTCGTCGCGCTGTTCTTCGGCCAGCTGGTCCAGCACGCGCGGGCGCGCGAGCGAACGGCCGAGGCGCGTCAGGCGCGCGACCTGCGCCTGGAGTTGCTGTCGGGCGTCAGTCACGACCTCAAGAATCCCCTCGGCGTCATCGAGGCGCTGGCCGATCTGCTCCTCGACGGCTGTGGCGGCGAGTTGAACGAGCAGCAGGCCGACCTGACGCGGCGCATTCGCGCCAGTACGCGGCAGGTGATCGTCCTCTCGGAGAATCTCATTGACGCCGAGCGCATCGACGCCGGCCGCCTGGTGGTGCTGCCGCGCCGCGCCAGTCTCGCCAAGGTCATCGACAGCGCCTTGGTCGTGGCGCGCAGCGCCAGCGCCATCAAGGGAACGACGCTGCAGGCGCAGGTCGATCCGACGCTCCCGGCGATGATGATCGACACCGTCCAGATGGGGCGCGTCATCGCCAATCTGCTCGGCAACGCGATCAAGTTCACGCCGTCGGGGGGGCGCGTCAAGCTGACGGTGCGCCGCGTCGAGGACACGGTCGTGCTGACGGTGGCCGACGACGGACCCGGCGTCGCTCCGGGGGAGCTACCCCGTCTCGGTGAACGCCACTTCCGCGGCACGCGCAGTGGCGCCATCGACGGCTCCGGGCTGGGCTTGTTCATCGTCCGCGGCGTCATCGATGCGCATGGCGGCACCATGCGCCTCGACAGTCGCCTCGGTGCGGGGACGACCGTCTCCGTCACCCTGCCGCTCGATCCGCCGGTCGCGGCGCCGGCCGGCGGCGACGTTGCCGCGCCGTCGGTCCTGCCGGCCTCGTCGGCGGCCTGACTGTCACGCCAGGCGCGGCCGCCGCTGGGCCGCATCGTGTCCGGCGTAGCCCCGCCGGCCATTCTGCGCTAAGCGCCGGCCGTGCTGCTGCTCAAACGCCTGGCGCTGATCGCCGTCGCCATGGTCGCCGCGTTGGCCCTGCTGGAGCTCGCCACGCGCGCCGTCCTGCGGCTCGACCGCGCGGCGGTCGCCGACCGGCTCCGCCATCAGGCGGGCGAGGTCGAGGCGGTGCCGCGCCCGCAGGCGCTCGAGGACCAGCGCGTCATGCTCCATCCCTACTTCGGCTACGTCGTCGACCCGCGCGCGCCGGGGATCAACGCCTTCGGATTCTTTCGCGATCCACCGCTGACGACGCGCGGTCCCGACCGCCTCGTCGTCGCCATCTTCGGTGGCTCGGTCGCCGACCAGATCTTCGCCCTCGGGAAGCCGGCCCTCGTCGCGGCCCTGCAGGCGCACCCGCCCTTCGCCGGCCGGCGCATCGAGCTTCTCAGCACCGCGCTCGGCGGCTACAAGCAGCCGCAGCAACTCCTCGTGCTGGCCGGGCTGCTGGCCCTCGGCGCGCAGTTCGACGTCGTCATCAACCTCGACGGATTCAACGAGATCGATGGCGCCGCGGACAACGTGCAAGACGGCGTCAACCCGTACTTTCCCCACAACTGGCATCTGCACGCCCGGCAGGGGCTGGATCCGGAGTCGGCGGCGTTGCTGGGCCGCGTTGCGCTGACGCGCGAGGCGCGCGCAACCCTGCGTGACCGCTTCGCTGCTTGGCCGGTCGAACAGAGCGCCGTGCTGTTGGCGCTGTGGGATGGTCTCGATCGCCGCCACGTGGCGGCGCTGCGCGCCGCCAGCGCCGCCCTCGACGCGCGCCTGGCGACGCAGGCACGCGGCCCGCAGGTGAGCGGGCCGCCGGTCGAGTTCGCGGACGACGAAGGGATGTTCGTCGACTTCGTCGAGGTGTGGGCGCGCGCCTCGCTGGAAATGAGCAATCTGTGCCGCGGGCAGGGCATCCAGTACTTCCACTTCCTGCAGCCAAACCAGTACTTCGAGGGATCGAAAGTGCTCACCGACGAAGAGCGGCGTATCGCCTGGGACGCCGACGTCGCTGAGGCCGGCCGGGTCGCGGCGGCCTATCCACTGCTCGTCGGACGCGGTCGGCAACTCGCCGCGCAGGGTGTCGACTTCGTCGACCTGACACAGCTCTTCCTGGCCGAGGAGGGGACGATCTACTCGGACGCCTGCTGTCACTACAACGCCCGCGGCGCGGGCCTGGTCGGAGCCGCGATCGCGCGCGCGATCGTCGCGGCGAACTGACGACGCGAAAGACCACGGTGTCGCGAAGCCGGTGCGCGCCGCGACACCCCGGGAGCCGCTCATTCGAGCAGCCACATCGCGTTCTCCGGCGTAAACAGCGCCGGCAGCCCCCCGGTATGCACGAAGACGATGCGCGACTCGCGCCCGATGCGGCCGCCGCGGCGCGCGGCGATGAGCCCGGCCATCGCTTTGCCGGTGTACACGGGGTCGAGGATCAGCCCCTCGCGGTGGGCGGCGAGACGGATGGCGTCGCGGCAGGCGTCGGTGTGGGCGGCGTAGGCGGTGCCGATCTGCGACGCGTCGATTTGCACCGCTCCGATCGGCGCCGCTCGACCGAGGAGCGCAGCGGTCTCGATGGCCAGGCGGCCGACGTGAGCCGCCAGTTGCGGCCGGGCCCCCACGTCGACTCCGAGTACGCGCGCATGGTCGCCGCAGCCGGCCGCCAGGCCCGCCTGCGTGCCCCCCGAGCCGGAGGCGCAGACGATCAGGTCCACATCGGCGGCCGCCGCGAAGATCTCGGCGGCGCAGTCGGTATAACCAAGCGCGCCGGTCGGCGTCGAGCCGCCGATCGGGATCGCGAACGGGCGGCGTCCAGCCGCGGCCAGCGCTTCCCCGGTCGCGACGATGCCGGCTTCGAGGGCGGCGAAGTCGTAGGCGTCGATCCAGCGCAACTCGGCGCCGAGCAGATGGTCGAGGATGAGGTTCCCGCTCGGCCGCGCCGGCGGGTGCCCTCCCAGCACCAGCACGCAGTCGAAGCCGAGGCGGCGCGCCGCGGCGGCGGTGAGGCGCGCATGATTGCTCTGCGCGCCACCGCCGGTGACCAGGACGTCGCAGCCCGCCGCACGCGCCGCCGCGCACAAATACTCGAGCTTGCGCACTTTGTTGCCGCCGCCGGCGAGACCGGTGGCGTCGTCCAGCTTGGCGAGCAGCGCGCCGGCGGGCAGATCGAGCGTCGCCGCGAGGCGGTCGAGCGCCACCAAGGGTGTCGGCAGATTGGCGAGGGAAAGGCGGGCCGGCATGGGGTCTCTCCTCAGGGCATGTCCGAGCTGCATTGGTACCGCAACCGCTGCAGTCGCGGTCGATCGCATCAGTTGCAGGCCACTCGTGGCCTGAATCGGCGAGATCGGTAGTCGGGTGCCGACTCCGGATTCAGACGGTACAGGTCACTAGCACGCCGCCGCGGCGACCGTCGCGCCTACCATTGCCCTGCGGCGGCAGGGTGTGAGATGGCCGGGGGCGTGGGGAGCGCGGTGTGGTGTGGCTTGGCTCTGCTGGCGGCCCTGGCGCCGCCGGTGGTGGTCGACGACTTCAGCCGGCAGCGGGACTGGCGGGTGGTGACCACCGGCGGGGCGACGGCCAGCATCGCTGACGAGGACGGCGCCCTGCGCATCGATTTCGACAGCGCCTCTCCGGGCGGCCATATTCTGGTCAGGCGCAACCTGCCGCTCAGCCTGCCGCCGAACTACGCGCTGGGCTATCGCCTGCGCGCCGACGCCCCGCCGCTCGACTTCGAGCTGAAGCTCATCGATGCCGCCGATGCCAACGTCTGGTGGTACCGACTGCGCGATACGGCGCTGCCGCGCGCGTGGACCGAGGTGCGGGTTCCCAAGCCGCGCCTCGAGTTCGCCTGGGGCCCGGCGGGAGGCGGCGAGCCCAAGGACATCGGTGCCATCGAGTTCGCCATCACGGCGCTCGAGGGCGACCGCGGCACGGTGTGGATCGACGATCTGCGCCTCGATCCACGCGAGCCGTCGGCGCCCGCCGCCGCGCTGCCGCTCGCCTCCGCCTCCAGCGCGGGCGCGGACGCGGCGCTGGTGCTCGACGGGCGCGGCGACACGGCATGGCGCAGCGCCGCGGGCATGGGTCCGGCGTGGGTGCAACTCGATCTCGGCGCCGGTCGGGAGTACGGCGGCCTCGTGCTCGACTGGGACGGCGACGACGTGGCGACGACCTACGAAGTGCAGGCGTCCGACGATGGCGCGACCTGGACGACGCTGTTCCGCGCCACGCAGGCCGACGGCGGCCGCGATTTCGTCCAGCTGCCGGATGGAGAGTCGCGCTTCCTGCGGCTGGCTTTGCAGCGCAGCCGGCACGAGCGCGGGTATGCCCTGCGCGAGATGACGCTGTTGGCGCCGGAGATCGGTCGGTCCGCCAACGCCTTCTTCGCGGCCACCGCCGGCCAGGCCGCCGCCGGATCCTACCCGAAGTATTTCTCCGCCCGGCAGTCCTACTGGACGGTGCTCGGTCTCGACGGCGACCCCTCCGAGGCCGCGCTCAACGAGGAGGGCATGCTCGAGGTGGATCGCGGCGCCTTTTCCATCGAGCCGTTCCTCTGGAGCGACGGCCGCCTGATCACCTGGAACGACGCGCGGACGACGCAGTCGCTGCAGGACGGCTGGCTGCCGATCCCCTCGGTGACCTGGGACACCGACGGCCTACGACTGACGGTGACGGCGTTCGTTGGCGGTGTACCGGGCGCCGGCACGCTGGTGGCGCGCTATCGGATCGAGAACACCGGCGAGCAGGCGCGTGACGTCGCGGTCTTCCTCGCCCTGCGTCCGTTTCAGGTGCTGCCGCCGTGGCAGACGTTGAACATGGTGGGTGGCGTGACGCCGATTCGAAGCCTCGCGGCTGCGACCGCGCCGTCTCCCAGGCAATCCGACGCGGCGGTGGAGGCAGCCGTCGCCGTCCGCGTCAACGAAGAATGGACGGTGCTGAGCCTGACACCGCCGAGCGGTTTTGGAGCGGTGAGTTCCGACGCTGGCGACGTCGTCGAGGTCCTGGCGCGCGGCCGCCTCCCGGAGCATGAGCAGGTGACCGATCCGCGCGGCTTCGCCTCGGGAGCCTGGCGCTACGATCGCCAGTTGCCGCCACATGGGATGGACGAGGTGCTGCTGTCCGTTCCCGACCGCAGTGGCGCCGCCGCGCCGGCGCTGGCCGGATCCACCGACGTGGCGACCCGCGCCAACGTCCAGGCACTGCAGGACGCCACTGCCGACGCCTGGCGGCGGCGGCTCGGCACGGTGGAGCTGCGCATGCCCGCCGACGGCGCGGATATCGCCCGGGCGGTGAAGAGCACCCTGGCGTACATTCTGATCAATCGCGACGGCGCCGCGATCCAACCCGGTTCGCGCACCTATACGCGCGCCTGGATCCGCGACGGCGCCCTCACCTCGACCGCGCTGCTGGAGATGGGCCTGCCCGAGCCGGTGCGCGAGTTCCTCCCCTGGTACGCGCGCTATCAGTTGCCGGGCGGCCGGGTGCCGTGCTGCGTCGACCGCCACGGCGCCGACCCGCTGCCGGAGCACGACAGTAACGGCGAGTTCCTCTACGCCCTGGCCGAGTACTACCGCTACACGCGCGATGTCGGTCTGGTGCACCGTCTGTGGCCGAACGCGGTCGGGGCCCTCGACGACCTCGCCGCGCTGCGCGCGCAGCGCCTCACGGCGGCCTATCTGGGGACGCCGTTCGCCGGCTTGCTGCCGGAATCAATCAGCCACGAGGGCTACGCGGCGCGCCCGGTGCACTCCTACTGGGACGACCTCTTCGCCGTGCGCGGGCTGAAGGACGCCGTACTGCTCGCCCGAGTCGTCGATGACCAGCCCCAGCAGGTCCGCGCCGCGGCGCTGCGCGACGGCTTGCGCGGCGACCTGCACGCCTCGATCGCGCGCGTCATGGCCGACAAGCAGCTCGACTACATTCCGGCCTCGGTAGAGTTGGCCGACTTCGATCCGAGTTCCACCGCGATCGCCTTCGAACCCGTTGCCGAGGACGCGGCGCTGCCGCAGGCGGCGCTGCGGCGGACGTTCCTGCGCTACGCCGCGGAGGTGGCGGCACGGCGCGATGGCAGCCGCGCCTGGGACGGATACACGCCGTACGAGTTCCGCAATGTCGGCGCCCTGATCCGCCTCGGCTATCGCGACGAGGCGTTGGCGACGCTGCAGTGGCTGCTCGCCGGGCGCCGCCCGGCGGCGTGGAACCAGTGGGCGGAGATCGTCTGGCGCGACGCGGCGGCGGCGAAGTTCATCGGCGACATGCCGCACACCTGGGTCGGCTCAGGGTTCATCGAGGCGGTGCGGACGATGTTCGCGTACGAGCGTGAGGCCGACGCCACGTTGGTGATCGCCGCCGGCCTGCCGCGCGCCTGGGTCGAGGCCGACGGCGGCACCGGCGTTGCGCGGTTGCCGACCCACTACGGCGTGCTGAGCTACGACCTGTTCGCCGAGCGCCCCGACGCGACGCGCCTGCGCCTGCGCGGTGTGCTCGACGTCCCTCCGGGCGGCCTGGTGCTCGAGCCCCCCCTGCCGCGCCCGCCGCGCCGCATCACCCTCAACGGCCAGGTCACCGCGGCACCGGCGATCGTGCGTGCGCTGCCGGCCGACGTCCTGTTCGAGTATTGATTCGACTGCCGATCCTATCGCCACCGGAGGACCGCCCATGCCGCCGACCGACCTGACCCACCTGTACGATGCCGCGCCACGCGGACGCCTCTTGTCGAACGGGAGCTACCGCGTCCTCGTCACCGGCGCCGGCAGTGGCTGTTCGTCCTGGGGCGAGACACAGTTGAATGGCTGGGAGGGCGACCGCATCGCCGACGCCGATGGGCTGGCATTGTACCTTCGCGATCTCGATGACGGCATGGTGTGGTCGCTGGGGGCACCGCCGTGCGGGGTCGCGAGCGCCGACAGCTACTCGGTGCACGCCGACGACGGCGTCGTCGTGCTGCGCCGCCGCCAGCACGGCATCGAGGCGGCGTGGACGCTGTGCGTACTGCCCGACGGTGACGCCGAACTGCGCCGCCTGGTGCTGCGCAACGACAGCCCCCGACCGCGCCGCCTGGCGCTGACCGCTGCCCTGTCGGTGGTGCTGAACGGCGCCGCCGCGCATGCCGCCCACCCCGCCTTCTCCAAGCTCTTCGTCGAGACGGAGTGGCTGCCGCCACAGCAGGCGCTGCTGGCGCGGCGCCGGCCGCGCAGCACCGGCGAGCGGCCGCCGCTAATGGCGATGGCGGCTCCCGACGCCGAGCGCGTGAGTTGGGAAACGGACCGGGCGGTGTTCGAGGGCCGTAATCGGGGTGGCGCGACGCCCCTGGGCGTCGAGCGCGACGCCGACCTGGGCGGCGGCGTCGGCAGTGTCCTCGACCCCGTCATGGCGCTGCGCGAGGCGCTGACCCTGGCGCCGGGCGCCACGGTGCAGCGCGACCTGGTGCTGGCGGCGGCCGCCGACCGCGCCGCGCTGCTGACCCTCCTCGGGCGCTGTGCCGATCCGCGCCTGCGCGACGGCGCCGCCGCGGCGGCGCGTGGCGCCGAGCGCGCACGGCAGGCGCGACTGGGCATCGACGCGACCAGCGCCGGGCGTTGGCAGGATCTCGCCGCGGCGCTGCTCTATCTCGACCCGCGCCTGGCGGCGGGCGATGCGGCGAAGCGGCGCGCGCGCGGCGGTCTGCCGCAGATCTGGGCGCATGCGCTCGGCGGGCGGCCGCTGGTGGCGCTGCTCTCGGGTAGCGCGGCCCTGCAGCGCCAGGTGCTCGCCGCGCACGCCTACTGGAGCGACCTGGGGCTGGCGCTCGATCTGCTCGTGGTGTGCCGCGACGCGGCGGCGCTACGGGCGGCGACGGCGCTGACGGCGGGTCGTCCGGGCGTCGTCGTGCGCACGCCCGAGCAGATGGCCGGCGGTGCGTTGGATGTCGCCGTCGCGTACGCGGCGCTGCTGATCGACGGCGCCTGGCCGCAGCTGAGCTGGGGCACCAGGGCGACGGCGGCACGGCGCCGCGCGCCGGCGGCGGCTGCGGCCGCGGCTCCGGTGCCGCGGCCGGGGCTGCGCTTCGACAACGGCGTCGGCGGATTCACTGCGGACGGGCGCGAGTATGTCATGCAGGTCGGCGGCGGGGCGCGACCGCCGCAGGCGTGGAGCAACGTCGTCGCCAATCCCACCGTCGGATTCCTCGCCACCGAGAGCGGCGGCGGCTACACGTGGAGTCGCAACAGCCGCGAGCACCGGCTGACGCCGTGGTCGAACGATCCACTCGCCGATGCGCATGGCGAGGCGTTGTACATCCGACTGGAATCGAACGGCGCCATGTGGTCGCCGCAACCCGGCCCGGTGTCGGCGCCGGGCGCCACCTACGAGGTGCGCCACGGCCAGGGCTACAGCCGCTGGACGGTCGAGGTGCAGGGCCTGCGTCAGGACGTCGTGCAGTTCGTGCCGCGCCAGCACCCGCTCAAGCTCACCCGCCTGCGGCTCACCAACACCACGCGGGCACCGCTGCGCCTCTCGGTGCTGTCCTATGCGCGCGTTGTTCTCGGTGTCAACGCGCGCGACAGCGCTCGCTTCGTGGTCACTGAGCGCGACGCGGACTGCGGTGCCCTATTGGCGCACAACCGCGTCGCCGACGAGTTCAGCGACGGCGTGATGTTCGCGGCCCTGACCGCCCCGCCCGGCGCGCGGGTCGCGTGGAGCACCGATCGCGCCACGTTCATCGGGCGCGGCCGCTGCCTGGCGGCGCCGGCGGCGCTCGACCCCGGCGCGGTCCTCGCGGGCGGCAGCGGCACCGGCCTCGATCCCTGCCTGGCGTGGCAGGCGACGTTCACCATCGCCCCGGGAGCGACGGCCGAGTGCGTCGTGCTCCTCGGCGAGACGACGGCGCGGCCGGCGGTGACGGCGTTGGCGCGGTACTACGGCGACGGACGCACCGTCGAGGCGGCCCTCGCCAGCGTGAGCGAGTACTGGCGCGAGCTCACCGGCGCGGTGCAGGTCGAGACGCCGGTTCCGGCGATCGACCTGATGGTGAACGGGTGGCTCCTCTACCAGGTGCTCGGCTGCCGGATGTGGGCGCGCTCAGCGCTGTATCAATCGGGCGGTGCCTATGGGTTCCGCGATCAGCTGCAGGATGCGGTGGCGCTGGTCTATGCTCGCCCGGCGCTGGCGCGCGCCCAGTTGCTCCTGCACGCGGCGCATCAGTTCGTGGAGGGGGATGTCCTGCACTGGTGGCACCCACCGCTGGGGCGCGGCATCCGCACGCGCTTCTCCGACGATCTCCTGTGGCTCCCGTTCCTGACGGCGTACTACGTGGGCGTCAGCGGTGACCGCGCCGTCCTCGACGAACCGGTGGGCTTTCTGCGCACGCGCGCGCTAAATCCCGGCGAGGATGAGGCCTACCTCCTGCCGGAGCGAGCCGACGAACGGGCCTCGCTCTTCGAACACTGCTGCCGCGCTCTCGACCGCTCGCTGACGCGCGGCGCGCACGGCCTGCCGCTGATGGGCACCGGCGACTGGAACGACGGCATGAACCGCGTCGGACGGGAAGGGCGCGGCGAGAGTGTCTGGGTCGGCTTCTTTCTCTTCGACCTGCTGCGCTCCTTCATTCCCCTCTGCCAGGGGCGCGGCGAGATCCAGCGCGCCGAGCGCTACGCGGCGTATCGGGCCGGGCTCGAGGTGGCGTTGAACGACGGCGGCTGGGACGGCGCCTGGTATCGGCGTGCCTACTTCGACGACGGCACGCCGCTCGGCTCGGCGCAGAACGACGAATGCCGCATCGACGCGCTGGCGCAATCGTGGGCGGTGATCTCGGGTGCGGCGCCGCCGCCGCGCGCGCATCAGGCGATGGATGCGGCCGAGGCACAACTGGTCGTCGCCGAGGCGGGATTGATCCGCCTGCTGACGCCGCCCTTCGACCAGACGACGCACGATCCGGGCTACATCAAGGGCTATGTGCCCGGCATTCGCGAGAACGGGGGCCAGTACACGCACGGCGCCATGTGGGTGGTCGAGGCCGAGGCCATGCTCGGCCGGCGCGACCGCGCCGCGGCGTATCTCGAGATGTTGAGTCCGGTCAGCCACACCGCCACGCCGCAGCGCGTCGCGGTGTATCAGGTCGAGCCGTATGTGGTGGTGGCCGATGTCTATGGAGTCGCCCCGCACGTCGGCCGTGGCGGCTGGTCCTGGTACACCGGCTCGGCCGGGTGGATGTACCGCATCGGCCTCGAGCGGGTGCTGGGGGTCCGCGTCGAGGACGGAGCGACGCTGGTGGTCGATCCGCGCGTCCCGGATGCGTGGCCGGGGTTCACCGTGCGGCTGCATCTCGACGGCGGCGCGGTCCGCTGTGTGGTGACGGTCGAGAACCCGAGCCGCTCGGCGGCCCGCGTCGCGGCGATCGCGCTCGACGGCGTCAGCGGCACGATCCGCGACGGCGCCGGACGCGTGCCCCTGCCGCGCGACGGGGCCATGCACCAGGTGCGCGTGCGCTTGGCGTAAGCTGCCGAGCGCCGAGAACCCGGCGACTGGAAGGCGCCCCGCGTGAACGCCTGTTGCACCTGGCCTCCGCGACCCCTTGCAGCAGGCGCCGGCGGGGCGGCGCCCTGCACGGAGGCCAGGGGCAGACGCGGCTCAGAGCGCGAGACCGCCAGCGTCGAACAGATGCACCGCCTCCTCCGCGACCACCAGGGACAGGGACTCGTCGGCCTGCACGGGGCGACCGCCAGGCAGGCGCACGACGACCGGGTGCGCGTCCATTACCAGGTGGATAAGGGTCTCGTGGCCGAGGTACTCGACGTGCGCGACGCGCCCGCGTAGCACCGCGCCCGGACCGGCCAGCCCGAATCCCTCCGGTCGGATGCCGGCGTGGGCGACGCGGCCGGGATCGACGGTACGCCCGGGTAGGGCGAGGGTCTGTCCGCCGAGGTGCAGGCGCATCCCGTGTTCGTCACGGTCAGCCCGCGCCGGCAGCAGGTTCATCGGCGGCGTGCCAATGAAGCCGGCGACGAACAGGTTCGCCGGCCGCTCGTACAGGTCGGTGGGCGTCGCCACCTGTTGCAAGCGTCCATCGGCGAGCACGGCGATGCGGTGTCCGAGCGTCATCGCTTCGCTCTGGTCGTGGGTGACGTAGAGCATCGTCGTCCCGATCTGCCGCTGCAGCGCCGCGATCTCGGCGCGCACCTCGATGCGCAGCTTGGCGTCGAGGTTGGACAGCGGTTCGTCGAGCAGCGAGACGCTCGGTTCGCGCACCAGGGCGCGCCCCATGGCGACGCGTTGCCGCTGGCCGCCCGACAGTTCGCGCGGATAGCGCCCGAGGACCGCGTCGAGATCGAGCATCGCGGCGACGGCGGCGACGCGGCGGCGCACCGCGGCTGCGCTCATGCGCCGCATCTCGAGCGGAAAGGCGAGGTTTCGGGCGACGGTCATGAACGGGTAGAGCGCGTAGTCCTGGAAGACCATCGCCACGTTGCGCTGTTGCGGCGACAGGTCGTTGACGACGCGGTCGTCGAGGCGGATCTCGCCCTCGGTGACCGTCTCGAGGCCCGCCAGCAGGCGCAGCAGCGTGCTCTTGCCACAGCCGGACGGACCGACCAGGACCAGCAGTTCGCCATCGGCGGCGTCGAGGTCAATGGCCTGCACCCCGACGTGCCCGTTCGGGTAGCGTTTGGTGACGTGCTGAAAGGCGACGCGAGCCATATCAGAGCGCTGTCGCGGGTCAGGAGAAGAAGTCCTCGTCGGCGATGACCGGCAAGGCGCGCTGCATGATCGGATCGGAGGCAAAGCGGCGCTGCACGGCACCGTCGCTGAGGTAATTGACCAGCGACAAGAAGATCATCGACTGATCGAGGGCGAGATACTTGTACGCCACCTGGCCGGTACGCGGATCGACGGCGTCGTAAAAGCCGAAGTCGCCGTACACCGGGTAGCGGGTGGCCAGGGCGCGCAGGTTGGCCAGCGCGGCATGCGGCAGGACGGCCAGCGCCAGCGCCGCCGCGTGCGGGGTGATCGGACCGGGCGGATAGCCGAGCGAGCCGAGCGGCGTGGCGCCGTACTCGCCGTAGCTGTCGGTGCCTGGGCGGGCGCTTGGCGAGAGGCCCCACACCGGCAGACCGAGGACGCGGCGGGCGAAGCGGCGCTGCGCGACGGCATGGGCGAGTCCGTTGGCGCCGAGGCTGCGCGGCGCCGCAGCGGCTTCATCGAGCACGAGCGTCGGCATCAGGGCCTCGAACATGCTGCCGCCCCAAGACGGGACATACCGCAGGCCGCCCCAGCGGTAGTGCCCGGCGGTGACCTCGTGGCCGCGAATGCGGGTCGTGCGCACGTCGCGGGGCGCTTGCGACTGCCAGCTGCAGGTCGGTGGGAAGGTGCGGCGCATGGCGAACCACACCGCCTCGGGCACGTCGCCCTTGCCGATCGCGATGAGGGCGCCGAGGCGCGCTTCGGTGAACAGCACGCCGTAGTGGTAGCGGGAGGGCGCGCGCGGCTCGACGTAGTAGCCGTGCGACAGCAGCTGTGCCCCGGCGTCATAGAAGAGGCCGAAGTCGCCGTCCTCGATGAGCAGCGTGCAGCGCTCGTAGAGTTCCGGAAACGTCATGCGCGTGACCATCAGGCCGGTGACCAGCCAGGCAGAATCGACGAACGACACGAAGTGACTGGTGCGTTCGAGGGAGGTGGTGTCGTAATAGTTGAAGAAGAATCCGCCGTCGTGTTCGAGGTGGGCCAGCGTGTCGAGGATACGCGTCGCTCGCGTGCGCGCCTGCGCCTCGTCGAGCAGCCCGAGCTCCATGGCGGCGACGATGTTCACCAGCTGCAGGCCGATATTGGTCACGTTGGTGTAATCGCCGATGCCCGACGCCGTCGGCGGGCCGCCGCCGGCCGCCGTGAAGGTGATGGTGTCCAGCGGCAGGCCGCTGCTGCGATCGCTGAGCGCCTCGAGGCCGCGCCAGGTGTCGCGCGCGACGCGGTCGGCGAAGGCACGTTCGTCGCGCGGCAGCTCGCCGCCATCGACGGCGAGGCGCTGTGGCCAGCCGGCCAGGCGCGCCTGCAGGGCTGCTTGCCGCTCGGCCCCGCGGGCCCGCTCCCACAGCCGCTTGCGCGGCGTCGAGGCGGGTGTGCGCTCGACGCGGGCGAGCGTCCAGCTGTCGAGGGAGCGCAGCTCGGCGGGACCGCAGCCGCGCTCGAAGAGCGGCGCCGCGGCCCGACGTCCGCTGCGTCCGGCCTGGCCGATCACCGCGCTGCCGACGCCGACCAGGAGCGCGGCGGCGCAGGCGGCGAGGACCAGGCCGAGGATGGCGATCCCGTGACGCAGGCGCCGGTCACCGCGCAGGCGTGCGAGGCGGCGTTGACGCTGCGCCGCTGGCGGCTTGCGGGACGGCACGGTGGCGTGACTGATCCGCTCACGGGGCGCCGGCCGGGCGACCCCAGCGGGCCGCGCGTTCGCGGTCGGGTAGGGCCCAGACGCGTTCGTGCAGGCGGTCGACGATCGCCGGATCGACCAGCAGCATGCGGCGCTCGCGCGCGCCGAGCACCTGCGGGCCGCTGGTCAGCGCCTGTTCGAGCAGCGCCGTGCGCGCAGCCTGCACTGCCGGCGCCAGGCGACGCGGCGCGCCGAGCAGGGCGCGATGCAGCGCGTTAACGAGGGGATCGGCGGCGACCCGAATGAAGCCGTCGCCTTCGATCCCCGGCCGCGCCTGCTCCTCGTCCTGCTCGACCATCAGGTTGTCGCGCAGATCGCACAACTCCGCCGGCGGCGCGGTCTCCTCGGGAATGACGAAGAGGCCCCAACGTCGAGCGCGGTCGCCGAGCGAGACACGGCTGGCCAGGACGGACGTGCCGACCGACAGGATCAGGGCGCCGATGATTGGCGTGACCCACCAGAAATAGTCGGGGTTGAGCCAGTAGAGGCCGATGCCCCAGATGCTGGCGAAGATGGTGTCGAAGCCGTGATGGCGGATCGCTTCGAGCCATCCCGTTTCGGCGTCCTCACGCCCCTGCGACTTCCAGCTCACCGTGCGGCCGAGCAGGTTCTGCACGACGAAGCGGCTGTGGAACACCATGCGGATCGGCGCCAATAGACTCGAGAAGATGATCTCGAGCAGTACGCTGATGCTCAGCCGCGCCGCGCCGCCGAAGAGTCGGCTCTCGCGCGAGCGAAGGACGATGAGGGCGATACTCAGCAGCTTGGGCAGGAAGAGGATGACGCCGGTGACCGAGAGCAGGGCGAGGGCCCAGTCGGGGCGCCAGATCGGCCACTCGGGAAACAGGCTGGCGCCGTGCGGAAAGTAGTCCGGCTCGCGCAGGACGTCGGCGATCGCGGCGGCGGTGCTGAGGAGCAGGAAGGTGAACCACAGCAGCGCCGAGACGTACGAGAGCACGCCGTTGATGAACAGCGCCCGATGCGCCCCGAACAACCCCTCGGAGAACAGCAGACGCAGATGCTGCAGGTTGCCCTGGCACCAGCGGCGGTCGCGCTTCATCTCTTCGAGCAGCGTGGACGGGACCTCCTCGTAGCTGCCGCCGAGGTCGTAGGCGAGCCACAACGTCCAGCCGGCGCGGCCCATCAGCGCCGCCTCGACGAAGTCGTGGCTGAGGATCTCGCCGCCCAGCGGCGGCGTGCCGGGAAGCTTCGGCAGCGCGCAGTGGCGCATGAAGGGCTCGACGCGGATGATGGCGTTGTGGCCCCAGTACTGTCCGTCGCCGAGCTGCCAGAAGTGCAGCCCGGCGGCGAACATCGGACCGTACACGCGGCTGGAGAACTGTTGTACGCGCGCGAACAGCGAGCGGCGATTCACCGCCGTCGGCGCGGTCTGGATCATGCCCACGTCGCTGCGCTGCTCCATCATGTGCACCAGGCGGGTGAGCGTCGCGCCGGCCATCAGACTGTCGGCGTCGAGCATGATCATGTACCGATACTGGGCGCCCCAGCGGCGGCAGAAGTCAGCGACGTTGCCGCTCTTGCGCCGCACCCGCACGCGCCGGCGGCGGTAGAAGATGCTGCTGAAGCCGTCGACCTCGCGGCACCACTCGGCCCAGGCGGCCTCCTCGGCGACCACGGTGTCGGGCGTGGCGCTGTCGCTGAGGATGAAGAAGTCGAAATGCGCCAGCTGGCCGGTGCGGGCGAGCGACTGGCGGATTGCCTTGAGGCCGGCGAAGACGCGGTCGACCGGCTCCTCGCAGATCGGCATGCACACCGCCGTACGGCCGCCGGGGACGAAGTCGGCCGCCAGGTCGGGCAGGTTGGTGATGGCAAAACTGCGGCGGCGGCGCACCAGGGTGAAGAAGCCGAGCGTCGCGGTCCAGAAGCCGATCGAGATCCAGCCGAAGAGGGCGCCGAAGAAGAGCACGATCGCCACCTCGAGCCAGCTCCGCCCCTGCTGCGGCAGGACGCTGGCCATGAAGCCGGAGGCGACGACGCTCGGAATGAGCACCAGCACCGCGAGCAGGACGCGGCGGCGGCGTGCCTCGCCGATCCACGGCAGGCTGCGGCGTTGCTGGCGCAACTCGCGGTGCGTGTGCGCAGCGCCGGGCGGGGACGGGCGCGAGCGGTGCAGCAGGCGGTCGAGCATGCGGCGCAGGAAGCGTCGCTCGACCCACTCCGGCGCCATGGCGGCGCGGCGGATGCGCGGCATGGACCAGAAGCGGCCGCTGCACAACGCCAGGCTTGCGGGCGCGCGCGCCGCGAGGCGACCGAGGCGCCAGGCGAGGAAGCCGTCCAGTTGGGCGGCCTCGGCGCCGGCGGCGCCGGTGGACTCGACCAGCAACTCGCGCAGCGCGCGCAGCGTTTCGCTGATGCCGTCCGCCTGCGCTTCCCAGTCGGCCCGCGTCAGGGCGCGCTCGACGGCGCGCGTCGCCAGCGCGGTGCGCTCGGCGGTCGGGATCTGCAGGGCCGCGAGGTAGGCGACGGCTCGCTCGCGCGCCAGTTTCCAGTCCTGCAGCAGCCGTTCGTGCGGCATCGGCAGGGCGGCCGCCGCGCCGGCGACGGCAGTGCCCGGCGCCGTGGTGCTGAGGGCGGGGTGGGTCACGGGTAAATGACGTCCGACCAGGTCTCGGTGAGCGAGTTGCCGCTCTGGTCGAGGAAGGCGCGCAGTTCCACCGGATCGCTCTTCAGGGGGCGGATCTGGAATGTCAGGCGCCAGCCGCCGGTGACCGGGTTCTTGACCACCTGCTGGTCGAGCAGCTCGGCGGTCTCGTCACCGCTGGCAATGGTGACTACCCCACGCAGCACCGTGTCGAGGGGCAGCGAGTTGAGCTTCTTGCCGGCGAAGTCGATGACGAAGCGATAGGCGTTGTCGGCGATGCCGCGATCGCGACGCGTCGCCACGACGCGGCCGCTGGGCGAGAACGCGGCGATGTCGTCGAACCAGTAGAGCGCGTAGGACCAGGCCCCCATCTTGCCCGGCTCCGGCGTCGCATTCGGAACCCAGAAGGCGACAACGTTATCGTTGGTGTCGGACTTGGTTGGGATCTCGACCAGTTCGACGCGGCCCTCGCCCCAGTCGCCCTGCGGCGCCACCCAGGCGCTCGGGCGCAGCTCGGGGCGGGTCTCGAGGTCCTGGTAGTGATCGAACTCCCGGTCGCGCTGAATCAGGCCGAAGCCACGCGGGTTGGCGGTGCGCAGGCTGCTGACGCGCAGCGTGCGCGGGTTGTCGATCGGCCGCCACAGCCACTCGCCGCTGGCGAAGTTGATCAGCAGGCCGTCGGAGTCGTGCACTTCCGGACGGAAGTCCTCGACCAGGCGCTGACTGTTCTCGCCGATGTAAAACATGCTGGTGAGCGGGGCGATGCCGAGTTTCTTGATCGGCTGGCGCGGGAACAGGCGCACGTCGACCTGCAGCGTCGTCGAGGCCCCCGGCTCGAGCACGAACCGGTAGGCGCCGGCGACGCTCGGGCTGTCGAGCAGGGCGAAGACCGTCAGCTGCTTGTCGCCCGGCTTCGGCGTCACCAGCCAGAACTCCTTGAAGGTAGGGAACTCCTCGCCCGATGCGAGCGCCGTGTCGACCGCCAGGCCGCGGCCGGAGAGGCCGAACACCTCGTCCTTGCCGACGGCGCGGAAGTACGTCGCGCCGAGGAAGACAATGACCTCGTCGAAGTAATCTTTCTTCTTGATCGGCGCGTGGACGCGGAAGCCCGCGAAACCGAGGTTCTGCGGCACGCGGCTGGCAAAATCGTTGCTTCCGTAATCGAACTGGTTGGGCGAGAAGGGGAGCGGTTTGACGCCGGTGGCATCGACGAGGTTCATCGCCACCGGGTGGTCGTAGTAGAGGCCGGGGTGGAAGAACTGCACCTGAAACGCAACCTTCTTGTCACGCCATAGCGCGCGCTCGGGCCGGAAGCGGATGTCGCGCCACTGGTCGTAACTGAGCTCGCGCAGCCACTGCGGCGCCGCCGCCGGTTCCTGGTACGAGCCCTTGGCCAGCTCCTGGGCACGTGCCGTCACGTCCTCGAAGTCGAAGCCGCGGGCGGCGCCGGCGGCCGCGCCAAGGGTGGCGACGAGGGCGACCAGCATTGCGGTCATTTGCCGGACCAGTCGGCGGGGGTTAAGGGCGGGGACGGCCGGGTCGCGTGTCATACGGAACTCTCTGCTCGGGTGCGTGCGGGATTCAACGACGATCGACGGCCTGTGGGTTCATTAGCGAAAGCCAGGAAAATGACAAGGTTGCGGCGTGCCGTCCACACCCTCCTCGCCGCGGCTCTGCTCGCCGCGGCGGGTTGCGCCCCGCCCAACGAGCAGGAGCTGCGCCTGTGGGCGATGGGGCGCGAGGGCGAACTGGTACAGCGCCTCCTGCCCGAGTTCGAGCGCGCCCATCCGGGCGTGCGCGTGCGCGTCCAGCAACTGCCGTGGAGTGCGGCGCACGAAAAGCTCTTGACGGCCTTCGTCGGCGGCTCGATGCCGGACGTCTTCCAGGTCGGTACGACCTGGATCCCGGAACTGGTCGCGCTCGGCGCCTTGGCGCCGCTCGACGCCCACCTGAACGCCGACGACGCGGCGGATATCTTCCCGGGCATCCTCGAGGCCAGTCGTGTCGACGGACGGCTGTGGGCGATGCCCTGGTATGTCGATACGCGCCTGCTCTTCTACCGCGCCGATCTCCTGCGCGCGGCGGGCTGGGCCGAGCCGCCGCAGGACTGGGACGGCTGGCGGCTCGCCCTGCAGGGCGTCCGCGCCGCGGCCGGCCCCGGCCGCTACGCGCTGCTGCTGCCGCTGAGCGAGTGGCAGCCACCGGTGATCCTGGCCTTTCAGCGGGGCGCGCCGTTGCTCCGCGGCGCCGACGAGTGGGGCGACTTTCAAGCACCGGCGTTTCGCCAGGCGTTCATGTTCTACTTGAGCTTTTTCCGCGACGGCCTGGCGCCGACTCGGGCCGAGGGGCAGCTCGCCAACCTCTACCAGGACTTCGCCGACGGCTTCTTCAGCGCCCTCATCACCGGCCCGTGGAACCTGTCGGAGATGGCGGCGCGCCTGCCGGCGGGGCTGCAGGACGCCTGGGCGACGGCGCCGATGCCGGGCGGCAGCGGCGGGGAGCCCGGCCTCTCGATCGCCGGCGGCGCCAGCCTGGCGGTGCATGCCGATTCGCCGCACCAGGCGGCGGCCTGGCAGCTGGTCGAATACCTCGCGGCGCCGCAACGGCAGCTCGAATTCTACCGTCTGAGCGGCGACCTGCCGGCGCGGCGCGCCGCATGGACGGCAGGTCGGTTGGCCGACGATCCGCGCGTCGCCGCCTTCTGGCGACAACTGGGGTACGTCCGCACCCCGCCCAGGGTGCCGGAGTGGGAGCGCATCGCGACGGCGATCAACCGCGCCGCCGAAGCGGCGGTGCGCGGCGACGCGACCCCGGAGGCGGCGCTGGCGCGCCTCGACAGCGAGGTCGATGCCATTCTGGCCAAGCGACGCTGGTTGCTGGCGCGCCAACGGGCGGAGACAGGGCCGTGAGCGGCGGCGTGGAATCGCGCCAAGCGCGGGCCGGCGCGGCGCTGGCGGCGCCGGCGCTGTTGCTGATCGGTGGTTTCTTCGTCCTGCCGGTGGCGGCGGCCTTCCTCCTCAGCCTGACCGACTTCGACATCTACGCCATCGCCGATCGCGACCGGCTGCGCGTCGTCGGTCTGGACAACTACGCCGCCTTGCTGCGCGATCGTCTCTTCTGGACGGCGCTCGCCAACACCACCGTGTTCGTCGCCCTGGCGACGCCGCTGTCGCTGGCCCTGTCGCTTGCCACCGCGCTGGCGGTGACCGCGGCGGCGGTGCGCGCGGCGAGCCTCTTCCGCACCCTCTTCTTCCTGCCGGTGGTGACCAGCCTGGTGGCGGTGGCGGTGGTCTGGCGCTACCTCTACCACCCGCGCTTCGGGCTCCTGAACTACCTCATCGGGCTGGTCGGGCTGTCGCCGCAGGACTGGCTCGGCGACGCGCGCCTTGCGCTGCCGGCCCTGGTGGTGCTGGCCGTCTGGAAGAACTTCGGCTTCAACATGGTCGTCTTCATGGCTGCGCTGCAGGCCATTCCAGCGACGCTCTACGAGGCCGCGAGCGTCGACGGCGCCGGCGCGCGGACGCAGTTCGCGCGCATCACGCTGCCGATGTTGCGGCCGACGCTGCTGTTCGTGGCCGCCATGACGTTGATTGGCAACTTCCAACTCTTCGCCGAGCCCTACGTCATGACCCGCGGCGGACCCAACGACGCCACGTTGAGCATCGTGCTCTATATGTACGAGCAGGGCTTCCGCTGGTGGAACCTCGGCTATGCCTCGGCGATCGCCTTCGTGCTGTTCTTCCTGGTGCTGGTGGCCTCGCTGCTCGGTGCCGGCCTGACGCGCGGCAAAGGGGCGGTGCAATGAGGTGGACCGTATGAAGCGCATCGCCTTGCACCTCGGCCTCTCGGTGGCGGCGATCCTCACCGCGCTACCGCTGTGGTGGATGGTCGCCGCCTCGTTCATGCCGAGCGGCGAGGCGAACGCCTTTCCGCCGCGGCTGTGGCCGAGTCGGCCGACGCTCGACCACTATGCGACGCTGCTGGCGCGCGTGCAGCTCGGTCGCGCGGCGCTGAACAGCCTGCTGATCGCCGGTCTGGCGACCGCGTGTGCCGTGGCGATCAACGCGATGGCCGGCTACGCCTTCGCCAAGTTGCGCTTCCCCGGCCGCGAGCGCGTCGCGCGCCTGCTCGTCGCCGCCCTGGTCATTCCCGGCCAGGTGGCGATGCTGCCGCTCTTCCTGTTGCTCAAGCAGCTCGGCCTGGTGAACACCTACTGGGGCGTCGTGCTGCCCAGCATGGCGAGTATCTTCGGCATCTTCCTGGTCCGCCAGTACGTGCAGGCGCTGCCCGACTCGCTGCTCGACGCGGCGCGCGTCGACGGCGCCAGCGAATGGCGCATCTTCCGCTCGTTGGTTCTGCCGTGGTGTCGGCCGATCCTCGTCACCCTCGGCCTGTTCACGTTCATGGGTGCCTGGAACGACTTCCTGTGGCCGCTGGTGATCCTCTCCGACAGCGAGCGCTACACGCTGCCGGTCGCGCTCGCCAACCTCGTCGGCGAACACGTGCAAGACACCGAGCTGATCATGGCCGGTGCCGTCGTGACGGTGCTGCCGGTGGTGGCGCTGTTCCTCGCCCTGCAGCGCTTCTACCTCGCCGGCCTGAGCGGCGGGGCCCTGAAGGGATGAGCCGGCGGCGCGAGGTGACCCGCTCAGTCGAGGGAGAGCCAGAGGCGCAACAGGTGACGCTGGCTGACGGCGGTGTCCGTGTACGCGGTGCGCGCGTGCAGGACGCTGTGGTTGGACACCAACTGAACGTCCCCTGGTTGCAGCGCCATGTCGAGGTAGAGGTCCGGGTCGTTGGCGATGCTCTCGTAGAGATCCAGCAGCTCGCGCTCAAGGTCTGTAAAGCGCGGCGCCTCGGGATGCCGCTCGACGGAGCGAAAGTAGTCGCTGTGGTAGAAGGTGCGTAGGCGGCCGTCGGCGTACCGGCAGGGCGAGACAGGGACGAAGGCTGGGGCCTCGCTGCGCTGCTCGTCGCGGTTGTCGAGCAGGAAGGGTTCGTACAGGCGCTCGATGAGGTCGGGCCGGCGCCGCAGCAGTTCATTGTATACCGAGACCGAACTCACCAGGCGGCTGGCGCCGCCGCGGCTGGCGCTGCGCAGGCAGAGTAGCCCGACGACGTCTGCCAGGTCGCAGTGGAAGGCGATGTCGCCGGCGGTGCGGTAGCGACGGACGAAAGGGTTGGCCGCGTCCTCGCCGGTGTCGACGACGTGCCCGAGCAGGTCGCCCTGCGGATTCTGTGCCCCGGGGCGCCCGAGGTGTTGGCCGATGCCCCAGAAGGCGAGCGCACTGTCGTCGTCGCCCCAGCGCTCCACCGGCAGTCCGCGCAGCAACAGGAAGCCGCGCCCGCTGTCGAGCGCGCGCGCCCAGGCGCGCAGGCGCGGGCCGACCGTGGGTAGGGGGAAGTCGCCGCGGCGCATGGCGCCCATGGCGATACCGGCGGCGCGCGCGCTGCGCACGGCGGCGTCGATTTCGTTGACGGCGGTGGCGTCGAGTCCAACCTTCCAGTAGCGCTCCCGCAACGCGACGCCGCGCCAGGCGGCCGCCCCCTCGACGGGGGTGCGGCGCACCGCATGGTGCGGCCGGTTGAAGTAGTGCATCGCCTGGGCGCCGAAGCTCATCCAGGCGCTGTCTGACACGCGGTCGTTCTTCGAAGTCACGCCATGACCCTAGAGTCTGCGCGGCGCCCCTTGCAACTCACCTGCCGGCACGCGTCACGCGGGTGCGGCGAGACAGGCCCTGGCGGACCCGGAGCGCGCGCTCGCCTTCGCCTACGCCATGCATCAGGTGGGCAGCGCGATCCTCGCCGACACCGGCGCCGCCCACTGGCTGGAAGCGACGTACGCGTGTCTGTGAGCCGCGGTCACCGCCCCCGCGGGTGCGGCGCATTGAGCGGCGCAGCGTCCTACGGATAAGGTTCCTGCATGGCGCACCGCGTGATCGTCTGGGGAACCGGCAACGTCGGCGTGCCGGCGTTGCGCATCGTCCTGTCCAACCCTGCCCTCGCCCTGGCGGGAGTCATCGTCGCCAATCCGGCCAAGGTCGGCAGGGATGCCGGCGAGCTCTGCGGATGGTCGCACACCGGGGTGCGCGCCACCGACGACGTCGCGTCGGCGCTCGCCGTCGGCGCCGACGCGGTGGCCTACTGCGCCTCCGGCGACTTCCGACCGACTGAAGCGCTCGATGACATCGAGCGCTGCCTGCGCGCCGGGCTGAACGTGGTGTCGACCTCGGTCTATCCCCTCTACGACCCGACCTCCGCTCCGCCCGAGGTGGGTCAGCGGATCGCCGCGGCCTGCACGGCCGGAGAGGCGTCGATCTTCGTCTCCGGCGTCGACCCGGGGTTCATCAACGACGTCATCCCCCTGCTGCTGTCCGGCCTGTGCGAGCGCGTCGACGAGATCCGCGCCTTCGAGTTGTTCAACTACGCCACCTATGCGCAGCCCGACGCCGTGCGCAATCTCGTCGGCATGGGGCAGCCGATGGACGCGACCCCGCCGATGCTGACGCCCGGCGTGCCGACGATGGTCTGGGGCGGGCCGATCCGCCTCATGGCGCGCGGCCTCGGCCTGGCACTCGAGGAGATTCGCGAGCGGGTCGTCAAACGCCCGCTGGTGCGCACCGTGACCAACGCGCTCGGGCAGTTCGACGCCGGCACGATGGGCGCCTTCCGCCTCGAGATCGAGGGAATCGTCGGCGGCCGAGCCCTGCTCGTCGTCGACCATGTCACCCGCATCGTCAACGACATCGCCCCGGAATGGCCGATGCCGAAAGGCGACGGCGCGCACGGCGTGATCCTCAGAGGCCGGCCCAACCTGACGGTAACCTTCGATCCGGAGGACGATGCCGGCAGCGCCGCCGGCGGCGGCAACACGACCGCCGCCGCGCGCATCGTCAACGCCATCCCCTTCGTCTGCGCGGCCGCGCCGGGGATGCTCGACGCCCTGCAAGTGCCGCTACCGAGCGGCCGCGGCCTGGTGCGGTAGGGTCCGGCTCGGCCCGCTCGGGAGAGTGCCTGCGGGTCGCCCGCGGACGCGCGCCCGAGGTGTCCAGCTCCAATGTGCGCGACTGGGACGCGAGGGCGAATTCGGGGCGAGAAGGGGTCTCCACCGCGGCAGCAGGCGACGATCACCGCGGCGAGCAGACGCTGCGTCCCGAAGCCACCGCACGCATCGTCACGGGCGCCTCCACGGGCAGGTCGCGCGACGAAAAGCCGAGACGCACGGTGTACGTGCCCGGCTGCACCCGCCAGCCGGCAGCGTCGGCGTCCCAGATCGCGAAGCTGGCGGCGGCGATGGGCAGGCGCACGCGACGGCGCTCGCCCGCGCGCAGCGGCACGCGCGCGAATCCCTTCAGTTGGTTCGGCGGCTCGCCCGCCGCCATCGGGAAGCCGAGGTAGAGTTGCACCACGGCGGTGCCGGCGCGTCGGCCGGTGTTCGCGACCTCGACGGTGGCGTCCGCCCGTCCACCCGGCAGACAGCGGACGCGCAACCCGTCGAGGGCGAACTGGGTGAAAGAGAGTCCGTACCCGAACGGGAACCGCGGTTCCTCCTCCATCGCATCGAAGTAGCGATAGCCGACCAGGAGATCCTCGTCGTAGGTCACCACGGCGCCGATGCCGGGATAGGAGGCGGGCTGCGTGGCCGGGCCCTGCACCTCGGTGGCGGGAAAGCTGATCGGCAGGCGACCGGTCGGTTCCAGATCGCCGAACAGCACCGCGGCGATCGCGGCCCCTGTCTGCTGCCCCGGGTACCAGGCCTCGAGCACTGCCGCGACCCTCTCCAGCCACGGCATCAGCACCGGACCGGCGGTGTGGAGCACGACGATCGTGCGCGGGTTGGCCTCGGCGACCGCCGCGACGAGCGCGTCCTGATCACCCGGCAGAGAGAGCGAGTCGCGATCCATCCCCTCGCTGCTGACGTCGTTGACGAACACCACCGCGACGTCTGCCGCCTGCGCGGCCGCCACGGCGGCAGCGCGCAGCGCCTCGTCCGGCGGTTGCCAGCCGAGGTGCAGGGCGGCGCCGCCGATCGATGATCCGGTCGAATACTCGACGACGATCGGCACCGCGACGCCGCCGACGAGATCGGCAACGCCGTGCAACGAAATCGGGTTCGCGCCGGGGCTGATGACGCCGCCGTTCCAGAACTCGGTGTCGGCGCTGGCGATCAGCTGCCCGTCGAGGAACAGGCGGGCGAGGCCGGAGGTGGTGATCGAGAACCGGTACCGTCCCGTCGACGGCGGCAGCAGTGTTCCGGTCCAACGCGCCGAGCTCGCCGTCGTACCGGGAATCTTCGCCAGCGGCCGCGGATCGGTTTCGAAATCTAGCCTCGCATCGACGCGGGTGGTCACCGGCGCGCCGCTGAAGTCGGTGCCGGCAAAGAAGGTTCCGAGTAGGCCCGGACCGGGCTCGGACAACGGCATCAGTCGTTCGCTCGGCAGCACCGGCAGCGGCACCACGCCGAGAGTGCCGGGCGCGTAGCTGACTGGTACCCCTTGTGCGCGCGCGAGGATGCCGTCGAGCGGCGTGATCACCGGCCGGCCCGGCAGGACCGCCGCCGAGCCGTTCTCGGCGATCTGCGTGCCGGGGCCCGCGTCGAAGCCGATCACCGCGAGCGACCGCAGCTGCGGACCGAGCGGCAGGATGGCGTCGCGGTTGCGAAGCAGGACGGTGCCGGCCGCGGCCAGGTTGGTCGCGAGGGCGAGGTGCTCCGGCGTGTCGACCACCGCGTCAGCCGTGCCGGTCGGCGGATGGTCGATGACGCCGACGCGGAACATCGGCGTCAGGATGTTCGCCACCATCTCGTCGAGGCGTCCCGACGTCAGTCGGCCCGACTGCAGCGCGGCGGTCAGTGTTCCTTTCATGGGGATGCCGAGGCTCGTGGCCACCGTGCCGAGCTGGAAGTTGTCGACCCCCGCGGTCGCCGCCGCGACGTCGTCGCGCACCGCCAGGCCGGCATCCGGCTCGACGAAGCCGTCGAAGTGAAAGTCTGTCCGCAGCCGACCGAGAGTAGCGGGACTCTGGCAGGGATACTCGCCGTTGAGGCGATTGTAGGCGCACATGACCGAGCCGACATGTCCCTTCTGCACCGCGGCGCGGAAGGCCGGCAGGTAGATCTCCTGCAACGCCCGTTCCGACACCACGACGTTGACGCTCGGGCTGCCGATGGGATTGCCGAAGCGGCCCACCTCCTGGTTGTTGGCGGCGTAGTGCTTGACCTGGGAGACGACGTGCTGGCTCTGGATGCCGACGATCTCCGCCGCGGCGATCTGCCCGGCCAGGTATGGATCCTCGCCCAGCGTTTCGGGCGCCCGGCCCCACTTCGGGGTGCGCACGATGTTGACGGTGGGCGCGCCCACCAGCGTCCGCCCCGTGCCGTGGACCTCGGCACCGAGCGCGGTGCCGTAGGCGCGCGCCAGCGTCCGGTCGAAGGTGGCGGCGAGGACGATCGCGTTGGGGAACGCGACCACGTGCGGGCGCGCCCGCGAGACACCGTTGGGCCCGTCGATGAACGCCAGCGGCGGGATCCCGAGGCGCGCAATGCCGGCGACGCCGCTGCTCACCAGATCGAGCTTCTCGTCGAGCGTCATCGCCGCCATCGCGTCGCGGACGCGCCGCGCGACAGGCTGTGCCCCTGCGAGCCCCGGTGGCGCCTCGGCGCGGACCGTCGCGACCGTCAGCGCCGCGACGGCGACTGCAACCAGGCAGCGGGAACCGATTCGGTGCTGCGCCATCGCCTTCCCCCCGTTCGCGGCTGACAAAGTGTTCGCTCGGCGCCGCGTCGTCGCGGCACGTCCGCGGATCAGGACGGCGGCAGGAGACCGTGCGACCGCATGTCTGCGGCGACGGCTTTGGCTATGTCCTCGATCAGGCCCGTGACGTTCGACGGATTGACCGTCTCTGTGGTGCCGACCCAGAGGAGCTGATCGGTGCCGAGATCGTAGATTGAGGTCTCGACCCGCACCAGGCGGTCGCTGCGCACGTATCCCGGGCTGGCCATCATCGGATACGCGGTTCGATAGAAGCCATAGTTCGCGTAGCTGTAGGTCGGCGGCACGTAGGTCTGCCGCTGGCGCTCGCCGAGCGGGCGCATCACGACGGCGGCGTCGAACCCTGCCTTGGTCAGGTCGGCGCTGGCGGCGTCGCGCGAGGGCAGCGGTCCGTCGCCGAGAACCTGGAAGCTGGGCGTACACGTGACCGACTGCATCTGCGCGCAGAGCGCCGTTTCGCCGCTGCGGCGCAGACCGCTGTCGGAAGCGGCGACGACGGCCAGCACCTTGGTGAAGCGCAGCGGCTTCGCCGCGGGCGCCCGCCAGGCCGTCTTGACCTCGGTGGTGGCGCAGCCCGCCGCCAGCAGCAGCAGTCCGAGGAGCCCGAGGCACAGGGGCGCGTGAAACACGCGAGAGTGGTGTTGCATGATGCACCTTCAAGCCGAAGCGCGCGCCGCCCGCAAGGTCGGCGACCCCGAAAGCCCGCGACGGGCTGGCGTCGTCACCCAGGTCGGCGCCGCGGCATGCGGGCCAGGCGAGCCGGTGATGCGATTCCGGGGGCGGCCGACCTGCGCACGGCGGCTCGGCCGAGTGACGTTCGCTCAGGCCGACGGCTGCGCCGCTGCCAGCACAACCGCGACGGCCTGCCGCGTCGTCAACTGATCGGTGTTGATGACCAGATCGTAGTGCGTCGCCAGCTCGTCCTGCAGATTGTAGAAGCGTTGGAGATACTCGCGCCGCTCGCGATCCGAGGTGGCGATCCGCCGTTCGGCCTCCGCAGCGATGATGCGCTCGAACTCGGCCACCCGGCGCACGCGGGTCGTCGCCGATGCCGTGACCAGGACTCGCAGTATCCCGTCGGTATTGGCGAGGGCCATCGAAGCGGCATGGGCGACGATCACCGCCTGGCCGGCGGCGGCGACTTCGTGGATCGCCGCCTGAATCATCGCGCGCAGATCGGCGGCATCCGCCCTCGGCGCCGACGACGGCACAAAGGCGTCGACGGGAACGCCGGTGGCCAGGGTGACGCTGCTGGCCAACTCCGCCACCGTCAGCTTTTCGAGCAGGCGCTGCAGCAGCGGCTGCCGGTTCTCCGCTTTCGCGACCAGCGCCGGGTCCACCTGCGCGCGCTCGGCCGCCCGCCGGATGATCTGCTCGTCGACATACCGAAAGCCCAGCCCCTGGGCGAGCGCCTGCCCGACGTCCTCGCCGCCGGCGCCAGTCTTGCGCGAGATGCATACAACGCGAGATCCCATTCTTCCTCCCCGATCCGCGGCGGCCAGCGTATTCCCGACTGAGTTGCGCCGTAAAGCAGCCGGCCGGCTGCGCGCGCGCCATGCCGGGGTGCCGCGTCGCGGCGCAGTCGGGTGGGTGCGAAGGGAAACCCCCGGAAGGTCCGGGGGCTGTCGACAGAGCGGGCGACCGGGCTCGAACCGGCGACGTCCAGCCTGGGAAGCGGAGCACGCGGGCTCGCGAAAGGTCGCGGAAATGAGGGAAAGTCCGTTCCTGGCAGGAACTTCCACTCTATCGCGCCGGTCCCGCATCGTCCCGCGAAAGCCCGCTTCGAGCGGCGACACCCGGAACGGTTCCGGGTCGACGGGGACGAAAGCGCATCTCCGCTCGGCACAAGGCCACACGCGCAGCCCGGGGCGCATCATGCCCCTCAGCGCTCACGCCCTCGCACTCCTGCCGCGAAGGCCGAAGTCGACGTCCTCGATGCAGGGCTCTTTGCACTCAACACCGCCGGACCCGACTGCCGAGCTCGTGCGCGGCCTCGTGAAGGAGCTTGCTGACGATTGGCCAGACTCGACGCTGTGCCTCACCGGACGCCGTCGATCTGGTAGAGCGGCACGGGCCGGCTGAGGCCCTTGAAGTCGTGGTCGCCCAGGCTCGATGAGCCGACGCGGTCGTCGACCGCCGCCTGCACGCGGTTGGTGACGAGAATCTGTCCGCCGGGCGCGATGGCGCACACGCGTGCGGCGAGGTTCACCACGGGGCCGATCGCCGTGTACTCGGTGCGACCCTCGAAGCCGATCTCACCGCAGGTGGCGTAGCCGACGGCGATGCCGATGCCGAGGGTGAGCTCATGACCCCGGCGACGCCACTGCTGTGACAGCGGGCCCGTGCGATCGCGCATCGCGATGGCCAGTTGCACCGCGTTCCACGCCGGGTCGTCGAGCTGCACCGGATCGTTGAAGAACACCAGCATCCCGTCGCCGGTGAACTGGGCGATGGTGCCCTCGTGCTCGAAGATCATCGGGCCGACCGCGTGATGGAACTCGCGCAGCACGGCCATCACCTCCTCCGGCTCGGCCGTCTCGGAGAACGAGGTGAAGCCGCGCAGGTCGCAGAACAGCACGGTGATCCCACGGCGGTGACTGGCGAGGATCGAGTCGCCGCCGGCGGCGATCGCCTCGGCCAGCTGCGGCGTGACGAAGCGCCGCAGCATGTTGAGCCGCTCCACCTCGCGCACCTTCTCGTCGACCCGTTCACTGAGCCGCGTGTTCCACTGCACCAGCTCGTCGGTCATGCGCTTCTTGTCGAGACACGCTCCGAGCCGGGCGTGGAGCAGGACCGGATCAAACGGCTTCGGTAGATAGTCCTCGGCGCCGAGCTTGATGCAGGCGATGATCGAGTCCATCTCGTCGACGCCGGAGATGACGATGAAGGGGATGTTCTTCAATCGGTCGTCACCGCTGCGGTGCGTGAGCAGGCCGTAGCCGTCCATCTCGGGCATCTCGATGTCGGTGAGCACCACGTCGATCGCGTGCTCGGCGAGCACGGCGATGGCTTCGCGGCCGTTGCCGGCCTCGCGCACCTGGTGTCCCTCGGCGTCGAGCGACATGGCGAGCATGGTGCGGTTGAGCGGGTCGTCGTCGACGACGAGGATCGTGGCGGGCCTGGTGGCCATGGCGGTCATCCTTGCTTCGCGAGTGCGGCTCGCGCTCCGTCGAATTCCCTGGCGATGCGACTCACCGCCTCGGCGGCACCGCCGAGCTCGCCGGCCCGGGCCCGCGCCTCGAGGGCCGTGCACAGCTCGCCCAGCTCGGTCGCGCCGAAGCTCGCCGCGTTCGACTTCAGCGTGTGGGCGTCGCGGCGGAGCGCGTCGGCGTCGCCCGCGCCCGCGGCCTCGGCCATCTGCGTGATCAGCACCGCACCGTTGTCGAGGAACGCCGCCACCAGGCGCGCGAGCGCCTCGGGTTTCGGAGCGATGGCCTGGAGTCGTGCGAGCGCCTTGGGGTCGAGCACCGTAACCGTCGGACGATCCGCGGCGCGATTCGGCGTCGCCGCCAGCGCCGCCGCCAGCTCCTCGGTGCGGATCGGCTTGGCGAGGTAGTCGTCCATGCCGGCGGCCAGACAGGCTTCGCGATCGCCCTGCATCGCGTTCGCGGTCATCGCGACGATGCGCGGCTGCGGGCTCGGCCCATCCGCGCGGATACGACGGGTGGCCTCCACACCGTCCATCTCGGGCATCTGCACGTCCATCAGCACCAGGTCGTACGGCAGGCGGTTCACCGCCTCGACCGCCTCGACGCCGTTGGCGGCGACGTCGGCGCGATACCCCATCGATTCCAGCAGCAGGATGGCGAGCTGCTGGTTCACGTTGTTGTCCTCGGCGAGAAGGATGCGGAGGGGACGTCGTGCGCCGAGTGCGGTGGCCGAACCTTCGTCGACGCTCGCTCGCTCGATGGCACCATCGCTCAGCAGCGACACGAGCACGTCGAAGAGCTGCGACTGCTTCACCGGCTTGGCGACGACGGCGGCGAACACCGGATCGACCTGCCCGGCGCCGCCTAGCGAGGTGTACAGCACCAGCGGCAGGTCGGCCCGCAAGGCTCGCAGCCGATGCGCCAGCTCGAGGCCGTCCATGCCCGGCATGTGCATGTCGAGGATCGCCAGATCGAACGGGTCGCCGCGCTCGACCAGCGCCAGCGCTTCGTCGCCCGTCTCCACCGAGTGACCGTGGAGACCCCAGGCTTCGGTCTGGAGATCCAGGATGCGCCGGTTGATGGCGTTGTCGTCGACCAGCAGGACGCGCTTCCCGGCCAGCTCGCTCGGCACGCCCGCCGCCGCGGCCCGCGACGGAACCTCGGCCGCTTCGGCGATGATCGTGAAGTGGAACGTCGAGCCCTCGCCCTGGGTGCTCTCCACCCACATGGTGCCACCCATCAGCTCGGCCAGCCGCTTGCTGACGGCGAGACCGAGGCCGGTGCCGCCGTACTTGCGTGTGGTCGACGAGTCGAGCTGGCTGAACTCCTCGAACAGGCGGTGGGCGCGATCGGCGGGGATGCCGATGCCGGTGTCGCGCCCGGCGACGTGCACCTGGTTGGGCTCGTCGCCGGGCTCGGCTGTGAGCACCACCTCGCCGGCGTCGGTGAACTTCACCGCGTTGCCGAGCAGGTTCACCAACACCTGGCGGAAGCGCGTGACGTCGCCGCTCAGGCCCGCGGGCAGACCCGGATCGATGAGGAAGGCGAGCTCGAGCCCCTTGCGCGCCGCCGGCTCGGTGACCAGATCGAAGGCCGACTCGATGCACGCCCGCAGATCGAACGGGTGCGTCTCGAGCTCCAGCCGGCCCGCGTCGATCTTCGAGAAGTCGAGGATGTCGTTGATGATGCCGAGCAGCGATTCGCCGCTCGAGCGGATGATCTCGGCGAACTCGCGCTGGCGCGGCGCGAGGGCGGTGTCGAGCAGCAGGCCGCTCATGCCGATCACGGCGTTCATCGGCGTGCGGATCTCGTGGCTCATCGTCGCCAGGAACGACCCCTTTGCGGCATTCGCCTCCTCGGCGAGGCGCGTCTGCTCCTCGAGCTGTTGGAACAGGCGCGCGTTGGCGACTGCGATGGCAGCTTGATCCGCAAAGGCTTGCAGGATCGGGGCCTGCTTCGCGTCGAACGGCCGGACCTCATGGCGGATGAGGCCGAGATTGCCGATCCACTCGTCCTCGTGGAACATCGCCATCGTCGCGAAGCTGCGCTGGTCGTTCACCTCACCCAACCACTTGCCGAGCTCGTCGCGGGCTGCGGCCTTGAAGTCGTCGAGGAAGAACGGCGCCCTGTCGTTGCGAGCTCGCAGCGCCGAGCCGGCCTTCTCGACCGGGACCTCGATGCCTGCCAATTCGGCGAAGTCCATCTTCCCCCCCAACATCGCCGTGAAGCGGACGACCTCCCCTTGCCGCAGCATGACGACCGTCGTCGGGGCATCGCACAGCTCGGACGCCTTGCGGAGGATGCCGTTCAGGACGGTATCGAGATCGCCGGGATGCGAGCTGATCAGCTCGAGGATCTCCTTGGTGGCCGTCTGCAGCTCCAACGACTCGGCGAGCTCGGCGTTGCGCTGCTGGATCTCGCGCAGCAGGCGGGCGTTGTCGACGGCGATCGCCGCCTGGTTGGCGAAGGTCTGCAGCAGCGACAGCTGCTCGTCGGTGAAGCCGCCGCCCCGATCGCCGGCGAAGCCGACGACGCCGACCGTCACCCCATTGCGCACCATCGGCACCACCAGCGAGCTACTGCGGCCCGCGCCGCGCGCCAGCGAGCTCGGGTAGACGTCAGCCGGCAGCGCGCTCCAATCGCGCACGTGAATTATCTCGCCGGTCATCGCCGCGTGGCCGAGCGGCGATGAGTCGTCGATGGCGAAGCGGTCACCGGCGAACGAGGTCGCCGGGCCCGCCTGGGCGACCGCGACCAGCTCGTCGCCGTCGCGCACGACGATGAGGGCGCCCGCCCCGCCGCCGAGGCGGTCGGCGTGGCCGACGACGGCGTCATAGACCGGCTGGAGATCGAGTCGCGAGGTGCTGACCGCATCGAGCACCTCCGTCATCGCCGTCTGTCGCTCCAGCGACTCGCCCAGCTCGCTGTTGCGCTGCTCGATTTCGACGAGGAGGCGGGCGTTGTCGACGGCGATCGCCGCCTGATCCACGAAGGTCTTCAGCAGCGACACCTCGGCATCGGTGTAGCCGCCGCTCGTGACCCGGGTGAAGCCGACGATACCGACGGCGACGCCGTCGCGAATCATCGGGATGTTGAGACTGCCCTTGGCGCCAGCTCGCCGGCTCGGGGCGTTCGGGTACCGATCCGCTGGTACGTCGTCCCAGTTCCGGATGTGGATGATCTCGCAACCGCGCGCACTGGCTCCGAGCACGGTGCTGTCGTCGATGGGCATGACGCCGATGTCCGACAGGGTCCCCGGGCGGGTTCCCGCCGTCGCCACGGCGACGAACTCATCGCCGCGACGCATCGCCACCACCGCGCCGGTTCCACCACAGAGTCGATCGGCATGATGGGCGAGGACGTCGAACACCGGGGTCAGATCGGTGCGCGCGGTGCTGACGGCGTCAAGCAGCTCGGTCATCGCTGTCTGCCGCTCCAGCGCTGCATCGAGGTCGTTGAACAACCTGGCGTTGCCGATCGCGATTGCCGCCTGCTCGGCGAAGACCTGGGCGATGCGCCCGTGCCGCGGCTCGAACGGCCGCACCTCCCTTCGGTTTAGGTTCAAGAGGCCGTAGGGCTCGCCGTCGACGATCAAGGGCGCCTCCAAGCAGCTCCGGATTTCCGCCGGCACACCCGGCCTGACGGCGGTCATGTCGTCAACGAACCACACGGTGGTCGACCAGTCCTGCTCTGGTGGACTCGGCCATCGAACACGCCCGACGTTACCCTGGAGGTGCTCGTAGCTCGTCGCCTGGAGCACGAGCTCCTCACCCTCGAGGCACCTGATGCCGGCGCCGTCGGCATCGCAGAGACGAGCAGCCTGGGCGACGATGCCGTCGAACACCTTGCGCAGATCGCCGGGGTTGGCGCTGATGAGCGCGAGGATCTCGCTCGTCGCGGTCTGCAACTCGAGCGATTCGCCGAGCTCGGCGTTGCGCTGTTCGATTTCGACGAGGAGGCGGGCGTTGTCGACGGCAACCGCCGCCTGATCCACGAAGGTCTTCAGCAGCGACACCTCGACATCGGTGTACCCGCCGCTCGTGAGCCGGGAGAACGCGACGACGCCGACGGCGACGTCGTCGCGAATCATCGGGATGGAGAGCGCGCTCTTGGCGCCGGCTCGCCGGCTCGGCGCGTTCGCGTATCGATCCGCCGGTTCGTCGTCCCAGTTCCTGATGTGGATGATCTCGCGCCGGCGTGCGCTGGCTCCGAGCATGGTGCTGTCGTCGATCGGCATGACCCCGAGCGCCAACAGCGGCGCCATGCCAACGGCCGTCGTCCCCGCGGTCGCCACGGCGACGAGGCCATCGCCTCGACGCATCGCCACCGTCGCGCCGGTTCCACCGCAGAGGCGGTCGGCATGACGGGCGAGGACGTCGAACACCGGGGTCAGATCGGTGCGCGCAGTGCTGACCGCGTCGAGCACCTCCGTCATCGCCTCCTGCCGTGCGAGCGATTCGGCGAGGTCGTTGAACAGACCGGCGTTGGCGATGGCGATCACGGCCTGGTCGGCGAACGCCTGCAGGATGGGCGCCTAGGCGGGCACGAACGGCCTGACCTCGCGCCGGCCGAGGTGGAAGTTGCCGAGATGCTTGCCCTGCCTCACCAGCGGCACGACCATCACGCTCCGGTTCCGCGTCTCTCGGACGAACTCGGCTATCCTGGTGTGATCGTCGGCCGCGAGCTCGGCCTGGACGTCGTCCCTCATCAGCGGCCGATCGATGCTCTGGAGTCTCTCGACGGCGGGAAAGACACGGCCCGCGAACGGCGCCGTGGGGTAATCGTGCGCCGCGACGACGGCCGTCCCGTCGTCGCGAATGAGAATCACGAAGCCCTGGTCGGCGTCGCACAGCGTGCGGGCCTGGGCCAGGATACCCTCGAGCACCGTGGTGAGCTCGCCCGGATGCGCACTGATCAGCCGCAGCACCTCGGCCATCGCGGTCTGCAGCGCCAGCGCCGCATCGAGGTCGTTGAACAGCTTGGCGTTGGAGATGGCGATCGCCGCCTGCTCGGCGAAGACCTGGGCGATGCGCCCGTGCCGCGGCTCGAACGGCCGCACCTCCCTTCGGTTCAGGTTCAAGAGGCCGTAGGGCTCGCCGTCGACGATCAAGGGCGCCAGCAAGCAGCTCCGGATTTCCGCCGGCACCTCCGGCCCAAGGGCCGTCATATCGTCGACGAAGTGCACGATGGTAGACCAGTTCTGCCCTCGTAGACTCGGCCGCCGGAAGTGCCCGACGTTGGCCTGGAGATGCTCGTAGCTGGTCGCCTGGAGGACGAGCTCGTCCCCCTCGAGGCGATTGATGCTGGCGCCGTCGGCATCGCACAGACGAGCGGCCTGGGCGACGATGCCGTCGAACACCTTGCGCAGGTCGCCGGGATTGGCGCTGATCAGCGCCAGGATTTCGCTGGTCGCGGTCTGCAACTCGAGCGACTCGCCGAGCTGGGCGTTGCGCTGCTCGATCTGGCGCAACAGCCGGGCGTTGTCGACCGCGATCGCCGCCTGGTTGGCGAACGTCTGCAGGAGGGCGATCTCCGCTTCGGTGTAGCCGCCTCGCATCGGGCGGCCCACGCCGATGGCGCCTACCGCGGCGCCGTCTCGCAGCATCGGGATGAGCGCCAGCTCGCTGCCCGTCGTGCGCCCCGTGCTCGAGTTCGGGAACTGATCGGCGGGGCGGTTGTCCCAGTCGTCGATGGTGATCGCCTTCCCGGAGAGGATCGCCGCGCCACCGATCGAGGTCTCGTTGAGATCGCTCCACACCCAGTCGAGCTTCGAAACATCGCCACCCTCGAGGGCCGCTATCTGTACTCGGTCACCGTGCCGCAGCACGACGCTGCTCGCTCGGTTGCCGCACAGACGGTTCGCATGTGCGACGATGCGGTCGAACACCGGTTGCAGATCGAACCTGGCGGTACTCACCGCGTCGAGCACATCGGTCATCGCCCGTTGCCGTGCCAGCGACTCGTCGAGGTCGTTGAACAGTCTGGCGTTGCCGATGGCGATCGCCGCCTGCTCGCCGAAGGCATTGAGGATGTTGGCTTCCCGTTCGTCGAACGGGCGCACCTCGTAGCGATTCACGCCCAAGATGCCGTACAGCTCGCCGTCGACGCGCAGGCCGACCGCGACAAAGCTGCGGACGTCCTCCGGTACCTCGCGCCCCGGCATCGAGTTGGCCAGCATGTCGTCGACACGGACGGGCTCGCCGGCGCTCAGCCGCGCCTTCAACTCCGCCACTACCGGCGGCCTCGACGAACCCACGGATTCCGGATGCTGCGGATTCGCCAGGAACGTGATCGAGTCGGCGTCGAACCGCCACACGACCCCGGCGTCGGCGTCGCAGAGGCGAACCGCCCGGTTGATCAGGCCGTTCATCACCGAGATGAGGTCACCCAGATGGGCGCTGATGAGGGCGAGCACTTCGCTGGTGGCGGTCTTGAGCTCGAGCGACTCGTCGAGGTCGTTGTTGCGACGTTCGATCTCGCGCAGCAGGCGGGCATTGTCGACGGCGATCGCCGCCTGGTTGGCGAACGTCTGGAGCAGCGCGATCTCCGCGTCCGTGTAGCCGCCTCGCTTCGGGCGGCTGAAGGTGATCGCGCCGAGTGCCGTTCCATCGCGCAGCATCGGCACCGCCAACACCTCGCCATCGTACGATCGCGCGACGGGCGACAAGGGGTACTGGTCGGCCGGTCGAGCAGCCCAATCGGGGATCGAGATCACTCGCCCGGTGAGGATGCTCTCACCGCTCGCCGACGTGTCGTCGAGCGGGCCGTGCTCCCACAGCGCGGCGACGGCGCTGCTCGTTGCCGCCAAGAGCACGCCGTCACCCTCTCGCACGAAAATCATCGCACCGCTGCCGTTGCAGAGGCGGCCCGCATGCTCGGCGATGCGCTGGAACACCGGCTGCAGGTCGACCCGCGCCGTGCTCACCGCGTCGAGGACATCGCCCATCGCCTGCTGCCGCAGCAACGACTCGTCGAGCTGGTTGAACAGCCGCGCGTTGGCGACCGCCAGCGACGCCTGTTCTCCGAACGCCACGAGGGCCGTGAGCTCGTCCTCGCCGAACGGCCGCAACTCGTGGCGGTACATGTGCACCGCGCCGACGACGGCGCCGTCGGCGGTGAGCGGCACGGCGGCGTAGCTGCGCACGCGGGCCACGGTCGCGAGCTCCTCGAAGTAGACGTTGCCCTTCGTCGCGGCGGCGAAGTCGGCGATGTGGACTACGCCGGAGGGCGAGATGGAGAACCAGTCCGCGGCGAGCAAATCCCGCTTCCACCGCGTGCCGATGTACGGCTGCATTGCCGGCCCGTGCGACGCCACGTAGCGGATGAAGTCGCCCTCATCGAGAGTGATCGAGCCGGCTTCGCCGCCGCAGAACTCGGCGGCCTTGGCGAGGATGCCCTGGAGCACCGTCGTCAGGTCTCCGGGGTAGGCGCTGATCAGCCGCAGCGTCTCGGTCGTGGTTGCGAGCATGGCGCCGACGAGCTGTGAGCTCGCCGGAGCCTTTCGGGTCGGCCGCGGTCGTCGCCCTCCCGGCCCCTTCTTGTCCGGGGCGTCTGTGGCGCTCATGTGGGAGGGTCAGTAGGTTGCGCGGCGGCGGCGGTCAATCGAATATGGGCCGCGCGGCGGCGCCGAGAGACCGGAGTCAGTCGGACAGCCTCGCGTCTCCCCGGCGGACGGCGTCGACGACGGTGCGAATGGCGTCGGTTACGAGCTGCGGCTGGTCGATCATCCTGTCGTGGCCGCTATGGGTCTCGGTGATGTGCTTCGCGCCGGGGACGAGCCGGGCGAGACTCGCCTGTGCGGTCTTGTTGGCACCCTCGATGACGGTGCCGAAGTCGCGCGGAGTGTCGGCCGGCCTGGACGCGGAGTGTCGGCTGGCCTGGAGATGATCGAGAAGCACTACTGCAAGCTGAACGTCGTCACCGGAGAGAGGGACCAGCTCATCTCGGACCGGTCCGGGCGCCAGAACCGGAACCCCAGCCGGAGCTCCCCTCGAAGGGCCCTCCGCGCGGGAAGCGGCGGCTTCGGAGAAGCCTCCGATGCCGCCGCTGTTTGCGAGAGCGGGCGACCGGGCTCGAACCGGCGACGTCCAGCTTGGGAAGCTGGCATTCTACCACTGAATTACGCCCGCGTGACTGGCGCGGACGCTAGGCCAGGGTCAGGGGGATGTCAATTCTGTCCGCTGCCGCAGCAGCACAGGCGCGGCGTCGCGATTGGGGCGCGTCGCCCGCAGGCTCGGCACGGGCTCGAAGCGGTCGCGCAGCGTCGGTTCGGCGAGCAGCCAGGCGGGCTCGGACAGCAGCAGGTAGGGAGGCGGTGCGCCGCCGCGCGCCGGGTCGTAGACGGGCAGGGCGCGGCCCCAATAGAAAATGGTGCCGTAGTCGAGGCCGGGTGCCGTGTGCAGCTGGGATGGATCGGCGAGCCCGGCGCGCAGACGCTCGACGAAAGGGCGCCGCGTCTCGGCGGCGCCGATGGCGGGCAGGACGAACAGGCGGACGACGAGCGCCACAGCCGCGGTGCAGACGAAAAGGGCCGGCAGCAGGACGGCGGCGCGACGAGCGAGAGCCGCTACTAGGGCGGCGACGGCGGCGACGGCGAAGAGCGCCGCGATGAGATGTCCGGAGGCAGCCGCGGCGGCCCCGATCTCGCGCAGGTGGGCGGCGCTGCGACCGCGGACGAAGGCCGGCAGGGAATCGAGCATGGGCAGGCCGCCCCAATGTGAAAGGGTCACCAGCGCCAGGACGCTGAACAGGAGCGCCAGCGGCCACAGCACGAGCGCCCGTAGGCGGCGCGGCAGGGGCATGGCCGTGAGACCGCTCACCGCACGCTCGCTCCACCAGCCGAGCAGCAGCGCCACGGCGGGGTAGAGGGGCAGGAGGTAGACGCCGCGCTTGCTGCTCGCCACCGCATACGGCGCCAGCACCGCGACGATCCACAGCAGGGCGAACAGCCGTGCGTCGCGGCGGTCGAGGTTGCCGCGCACGCGCCACAGGGTGGCGCCGAGGGCCGGCAGGAGCAGCGTCCACGGCAGAAGTCCGAGCAGCAGGACGCCGACGAGGTAGCCGACCCCGTGCGCGTGGCCAAGCGCGGCCTTCTGTGCGCCGACGATGCGCACCAGGTTCTCGTTGGCGACGATGCGCAGAAACTCCTGACCGCCCTGGGCGGCGGCGGCGGCGTACCAGGCGCCGACGATGAGCAGGACTACGCCGATGCCGCGCAGGGGCCGCAAACTGCGCAGCAACGCCGGGCTGCGGTCGACGAGGCACAGCAGGCCGACCTGCAGTACCGGGATGGCGAGGCCGGGAATGCCCTTGGCCAGCGTCGCCCAGGCGGCGCCGGTATACATCAGGACCAGCCACCGCGTGCGTGGCGTGCGGCGGAAGAGCAGCAGGCCGGCGAAGACGAGGGTGAGGCCGAAGGCGAGGGTCATGTCGACCCGCGCCGCGGTGCCGGCGCGCAGCCACTCGAAGCTGGTCAGCAGCGCCAGCCCGCTGGCGGCACCGGCCAGCGGCGCGAAGACCGCTGCCGCGACGGCGGTGAGCAGCAGGGCCGCGGCGCCACTCTGCAGCGCCGATGGTAGGCGCACGCCGGCCTCGTCGACGCGGCCGCGCACCTGCGCGACGGCGCCGCCGAGCCAATAGAAGAGCGGCGGCTTGCGGGGCAGCGCGGTGCCGTTGCGGCGCGGCAGAATCCAGTTGCGATTGCCGACCAGGTCCTGCACGACGACCGCTTCGCGCGGTTCGCCGCGGGTGTGGAATGGGGTGCGCCCGAGGCCGACCCCCTGCAGCGACAGCCAGGCGCCCGCCACCACCAGCAGCGCCAGCAGGGTTGTGGCGGCGCGCGGCCGCGCGCGCTCGGGGACCGGCGACATGACCTGGGCCGATGACCACACCCGGCGGCGCGATGCAACGCGGCGCGTTGCGGGTGAGCGACGGGCTGGCTATGCCTCGGGGCGGTCAGGCATGAACGTCTCGCGATTCCCCCCAAGTTGCTGGCGCCCGATCGGGCGCCAAGCGGGCGCTGCCGCGGCACGTGCGCGGCGGCGGTCATCGATCGGACTGGGGCTGCTTGGGCTCCTGGGCGTCATCGCGGGGGCGGCGCACGGAGCGGTCACCCCAATCGGCGTCACGGTCCGCGAACCCGACGGCGTCGAGCGCCGCCGCTGGCCGCTGACGGTCAGCGTGCCGTTTGCGCGCGGCGCGCTGGTCGCGTCGGCGCCGCTGGCGCTGCGCGACGAGGCGGGCACCGCGCTGCCGGTCCAGGCACGTCCGTTGGCGATGTGGCCGGACGGCTCGGTGCGCTGGATGTTGATCGATACCCAGATCGACCTGCGGCCAAACCAGGAGCGCCGCCTGCGCGTTGAAGCCGGTGCGACGGCGGCGGTTGCGACGCCCCTGCGGGTCGCAGCGGGCGAGGCGCAGATCGCCATCGACACCGGGGCGCTGCGCTTCGGCATTCCGCGCGATCGCTTCGCCATCGCCGATGGATTGCGCCTCGCTGGCGTCGAGGCGCCGGTCACCGGACCGATCACGGCGCTGCTGGTTGCCGGCGAGCGGCGCGGCCTCGCCCAGACGCCGACCGAGATGCGGGTGCTCGAGAGCGGCCCGCTGCGCGCGCGCGTCGAGTTGCGCGGCACCTACGGCAACGGCTTCGACTATGTGATGCGCATCGACGCCTATGCCGGGCAGCCCTGGCTGCGTGTTCTGCACACGTTCATCAACCGCAATCCGGCGGCCTTCACCCCCGTGCCGCGCATTGCCATCGAGGTGCCGCTCGGGACGCTCAAGCCGGCGCGCTACCGAATCGGCGTGGTGGGCGCGCGCATGCGCAGCGGCGATCTCGGCGAGGCACCGCTGATCGTCGTGCAGCGCGACAACGTCAGCGCCGAGGTGGCAGGCGTGCGCGACGCGGCGCAGCTGACGGGCTGGATCGAGCTCGCCAACAGCCGTGCTTCGGTCGGCGTGGCGGGGCGCTGGTTCTGGCAGCAGTACCCGCAGAGCTTCGCCGCCGGGCGTGATCGGCTGACCTACAACTTGTGGGCGCCGGAGTCGGACGCGGCGCGCGCCGGCGTCGGCGCGGCGAAGACGCACGAGGTGGTGCTGTGGGCGAGCGGTCCGCAGGGGCTGGCGCCGGGTGCGGGCACCGCCCTGACGCGGCCGCTGGTCGGCGTCGTCGATTCGCTCAGCGTAGTGCGCAGCGGCGCCCTCCCCGACGCGGTGGCGTCGGGGGCGGCGACGGCGCGCTTCGTGCGCAAGGCTGCCGACGCGGCGCAGCGCTATCTGACGCGCAACGAGCAGGAGCCCTGGAACGATTGCGGCAAGGCGCGTTGCGCCGCCTCTGACGCGGGGCGACGCCGCGTCGGGGCCTACGGGATGTGGAACTGGGGCGACTGGAACTTCCGCGGCTACGAGGACAGCATCAAGGGCACCGACAGCTGGGGTAATCTCGAGTACGACACGACGCAGGTTCTCGCGCTCGCGTACGCGGCGAGCGGCAGGCCGGCGCTGTTCGACGCGATGGTCGCCGCGGCGCGGCACTACATGGACGTCGACACCATCCACGCGTATCCGCCGCAGCCGGAGTGGGTCGGCATGAATCATCCAAAAAACCCGCTGCACTTCTCCTTTCAGCTTGGCGGTCCGGACCTCGGCCACACCTGGGCGCGTGGCCTGATCTCCTATTACTACCTGACCGGCGATGAGCGCGGCCTGGCGTCGGCGCGCGGAATCGCCGACTATCTGACGACGCGGATCGGCGGCGCCGTGCGCGGCAACCCGCGCCAGTGGGGATGGCCGCAGGTGGCGCTGCTGGCGGTGTACGAGGCCACCGGCGAGGCGCGCTATCTCGACGCGGCGCGGCAGTACGCGGTGCGCGGCATGGCGGCGCATCCGCCCACTGGGGCGCGGCAGTGGAAGCTGGGCATCCTCGCCGACGCCCTGGCGTACACGCACGCCGCGACCGGCGATCCCGCCATGCGCACCTGGCTGGAGACCTATGCGGCCGGAGTCATGGCCCACAAGGCGCAGGCGGATGCGCGCGCCTTTCCCGCCGTCGCCTACGTCGGTCGGCTGAGCGGCGACGCGACGCTGCGCGAGGCGGCGCTGGGCCGCGCCGAACGCCTCGATCTCGGCGCCTGGGGGAAGCCGTTCACGGTGAACGGCCGCATCGGCTTTCGCATCTACTCGTTGCTGGCGGAATGACCCCGGTGCCGGCGGCTGCGGCCGGCGAGGCGAGTGCTCCGGCCAGCTGCGGTCACCATTTTGCCCCGCGCGTGACGGCGATCGGCTTCCGCTCGCCGCGATGACGTTGGCGGCGGAGCAGCAGATAGAGGGCACCGGCGCCGCCGTCGACGGGGCGGGCGCTGGTGAAGGCCAGCACCAAGCGTGCCCAGGCGCCGCGCGCCAGCCAGGCGGCGAGGCGATTCTTCAGGACCGGCACGTGGTCCTTCGAGTTGAGGCCGCGGCCGTGGATGATCAACACGCAGCGATGGCCCTGCTGGTGTGCGCGGGTGAGAAAGCCGTCGACGGCGCCGCGCGCCTCGTCGGCCTTCATACCGTGCAGATCCAGATGCGCCTGATATGAGAACTCCCCCGCTCGCAGGCGGCGCACGAGGCGGCGGTCGAGTCCGGCGACGGCGCCCTCGATGAACTCGACGGTGTCGGCGATGTCGAAGCTCCCGGCACCGGAAACCAGATCGGACAACTCGGCCAGCGCCTCCGCATCGGCGGCGGTGATCGGGCGCTGGGACGGCGCCGGCGCCTGCGGCACGACGCGTTGCCGCTCAGCCGCTGACAGTCGGCGCACGCCAGCCATCTCGCGCTGAAACAGCTCGGCCTCGCTCTCGTTAGCCGTCGCTGCCGGCGGCGCGGCGGCGGCCGGCGGAGGCGGGCTGGGCGGAGGCGGCTCCGGGCGGCGCCCGAGGGCCCGGAAGGGCTGATGGTCGAAGCGTCCGGGGGCGGCCGGCGCCGCTGCGGAGGTACGTTTGCGCCGACCCATGTGTCGCGATTCCTGCTCAACTCTTACGGCAGCGCGGCGAGGTCGGCAACGGCGCATCGCCTTGTCCTGCCGCGCGCAAACTGGTTGAAGTCGGCGCCATGTCCTCCGACGCTGCGGCGCTGTTGCTGACGCGCGAGTCGCCGCTCGCCTGGCTGACCGTCAACCGCCCGCTGGCGCGCAACGCGATGAACGCCGAGGTCTGGCGCGGCCTGGCGGATGTTGCCGAGGGGCTGGCAGCGGACGCTGCGGTGCGGGTCATTATTCTGCGCGGGGCTGGGGAGCAGGCGTTCATCAGTGGAGCGGACATCAGCGAGTTCCGCGCCCTGCGCCAGGACGCCGCGGCCACCGCCGAGTACGACAAGCTCTCGGGGCGCGCCTGGCGGGCGCTCGGCGCGACGCCACAGCCGGTCATCGCCATGATCAACGGCCTCTGCTTCGGCGGCGGGGTGGCGGTGGCCCTCGCCTGCGACCTGCGCTTCGCGGCGGCGCACGCGCGCTTCGCGGTGCCGGCGACGCGGCTCGGACTGTCTTACCCGCTGGAGAGCATCGAGCGCCTGGTGCATGTCTGCGGGCCGACCGCGGCGGCCGACATCCTCCTCTCGGCCCGCGCCCTCGACGCCGCCGAGGCCCTGCATGTCGGGCTCGTGAACCGGGTCGTGGCCGCCGGGGAGTTGGAAGGGGTGACGCGCGACTACGCCCTGGGCGTTGCCGCCGGGGCGCCGCTGACCCTGGCGGCGCACAAGCGCGCGATCCAGGAGTGTCTGCGCCCGCCGGCGGCGCGCGATGCCGAGGGGCTGCGCGAGGCGATGCGGCGCTGCTTCGACAGCGCCGACTACCAGGAGGGCATCGCCGCGTTTCTCGAGAAGCGCCCGCCGCGCTTTCAGGGGCGGTGAACGGCGTGGCCGCGACCGGCGCATTGCGCGGCGTGCGCGTCCTCGACCTGACGCGCTACCTCGCCGGGCCCTACTGCACCATGCTGCTTGGCGACATGGGCGCCGATGTCGTGAAGATCGAGCCGCCCGGCGCGGCGCGCGATTTCGGCGCCGGACCGGGGGCGGGGGCGGCGAACTACTTCTTCCTGTCCGTCAACCGCAGCAAGCGCAGCGCGACGCTCGACCTGCAGCAGAGCGAGGGCCGTGCCGCGTTCCGGCGCATGGCCGCGCAGGCCGACGTGGTGGTGGAGAACTTCCGGCCCGCCGTCATGCCCGGCCTCGGCCTCGCCGCGGAGACGCTGCGCGCCGCCAATCCGCGCCTCATCTATTGCGGCATCTCTGGCTTCGGCGCCGACGGGCCCTATGCCGAGCGACCCGGATTCGACCAGATCGCGCAGGCGATGTCGGGCCTGATGAGCGTCACCGGGACGCACGAGCCGACGCGTGCCGGCATCGCCATCGGCGACGTGCTGGCCGGTCTGTTCGCGGCGCACGGCATCGGCCTGGCGCTCTACGCGCGCGAACGCAGCGGGGCAGGGCAGGTAGTGCACACCTCTCTGCTCGAGGCGCTGGTCGGCGTCCTCAGCTGGAGCGCGGGGATGTACTTCGCCAGCGGCACGCCGCCCGGGCTGGCGGGGAACCATCACCCGCTCACCGCCCCCTACGGCGTCCACCAGGCGCGCGATGGCGGCTTCGTAATCGCCTGCGGCTCCGCGCGGCAGTGGGAGGCGTTGTGCGGCACCATCGGCGCTGCGGCCCTGCTCAGCGATGCGCGTTTTGTCAGCCCGGCGGGGAGGGTCGCCGAGCGCCGCGCGCTGACGGCGGCGCTCGAGGCGCGCTTGGCCGATCGCGACGTGGCGCAGTGGGTCACGCTGCTCAACGCCGCCGGCGTACCGAGTGGGCCGATCAACGACATGGCGGCGGTCTTCGCCGACCCGCAGGTCCTGGCGCGCGAGATGGTCGTCGCACTGCCACATCCTACCCTGGGTGTCGTGAAGACGACCGGGCTGCCGGTGAAGCTGAGCGAATCGCCGGGGGCGATCGAGCGCCTGCCGCCGGCGCTCGGCGCGGACACCGACGACATCTTGCGCGAGTATGGCTTCAACAGTGGGGAGGTCGCGGCGCTGCGCGCCGCCGGAGCCGTCTGATGACCGGCGGGCATGGCGACCAGTGCCGCCGGGGCGGCGCGGGTGGGCAGCGATGACCATTGTCGCGGGCGGACGGGTGCTGGCGCCCGAGGGATGGCACGACGACTGTGACGTGGTGGCGGCCGGGGGTCGGATCGTCGCCATCGGACCGGGATTGGCGCACCGCGGTGCCGAGGTCGTCGATGCGCGCGGTCTGCTGGTCGCACCGGGGTTCGTCGACGTGCATGTGCACGGCGCCGCCGGCGCGATGTTCGAGGACGGCAGCATCGACGCGAATCGACACGTCCTGGCGACGCTGGCGCCGCTCGGAACGACTGGCGTGCTGGCGACGGTGGCGGCGCTGCCGCCCGAGGGGCTGCTCGCCGCGGTGCGCGCCATCGCGGCGGCGGCACTCGGTGGCGGCGGGGCGCGCGTGCTCGGCATTCATCTCGAGGGCCCGTTCCTGTCGCCGCGGCGGGCTGGGGCGCAGAACCCGGATTGGATGCGGCCGCCGTCAGTCGCCGAGTTCAATGCCGTGCAGCGCGCCTGCGGCGGTCTGGTGCGGCTGGTCACGGTGGCGCCGGAGCTCCCCGGTGCCTTGGCCTTCATCGCGGCGGTGCGGCAACGCGGGGTGCGCGTCGCCCTCGGACACAGCGAGGCGTCGGCCGCGCAGGTCGACGACGCAATCGCGGCGGGGGCGACCCAGGTGACACACCTTTTCAACGCCATGGCGGGGCTGCACCATCGCGCGCCAGGGTTGGTCGGCGTGGCACTCGACGATGCCCGCCTGGCGGTCGAGGTTATTGCCGACGGCGTCCACGTCGATCCGCGCCTGCTCCGACTGGCCGCGCGGTGCAAGTCCGACGGCGGGCTGCTGCTGGTCAGCGACGGCGTCGCCGCGGTCGGCGCGGCCGCGGGACCGCTGCAGCTCTTCGGCGCGGCGTGCGTGGCCGGTGACGCCGTGCGCCGGTGTGACGACGGTCGCCTGGCGGGGAGCTGCCTGACGCTGGCCAGAGCCGTCGCCAATATGGGCACTTGGCTGCCGGAGTGGCCACGTGCGGCCGTGCTGGCGGCCGCCTCAGCGTCTCCGGCGCGTGCCGTCGGGCTCGCCGCAAGTGAGGCCGGAGCGCTCGTCGTGGGGGCACCCGCGGATGTTGTCCTGCTCGACCCCGCGCTGTGTCTGCGCGGCGTCGTGCTGGGCGGCAGGACCCAATTCAATCAATGATGCGACACCTCGCATGTATCCGCGCAAGTCACTGTCGTACAGCGAAAATCGCGCTTGACCGGCAGGCGGGTCGCTCCTAGCCTCGCGCGCCTGACGAGAAGGAGGATGCGATGCTGCGTGTCGTGACGGTGGCGATGGCGATGGTGATCGGCGGCTTGGTATCGGTCGAGCGCGGGATGGCGGAAGGGCGCCCGGCGGCGAACCGTCCGGAGATCAGGGAGGTGGGCGACCCGGTGCTATTGTCGCGCGCCTCGCTGGCGAACGAGATGCGACGCAATTCCGATCTGCGCTACTGGGTGCGTTTGTACGGGCCGCCCGAGTATGCCGAGATCCAGCAGATCGAGATCCAAGAGCCGTTCGCCCCTTACGAAGTGCGGCTGTTCTACCTCAAGGGGAACAGGTACATCGTGTTTGGCCGGGTCCACGTGGCGCCCAGCCTGTACGATTACGGCGTGCGCAAGTACGTCAGCGAGGTCGATCAGGCCGATATCGACCGGCTTTTGACGGCGCAGCCTGCGGTCGATATCGCCACCTCTCCCGCCACTTTTCCGGAGACCGGGGCGCCGTGGGTGGTGGAGACGGTGCCGGTGGAGGGGCAGGCGCTGGGCGAGTAGCGCGGTTCAGCGGCCGGAGAATACCGGCGGCCGCTTCTCCAGGAAGGACAGCATCCCTTCCTGGAAATCCTGCGAGCGGAACAGCAGCAGCAGCTGCAGCAGCACATGGTGCGAGTGCGAGGAGAAATCCTCGCTCAGCCCGTGCCTGTAGAGGCGTTTCATGGCGCTGATCGCCAGCGGTGCGTTGGCCGCGATCTTCGCCGCCCAGCGGTGTGCCTCGGGGAGCAGGCGCTCGGCGGGAAAGGTGGCATTGACCAGTCCGAGGGCCAGAGCGCGCTCGGCGTCGAGGTCGTCGGCGAGGAAGCCGATCTCGCAGGCCTTGGCCCAGCCGACCAGTCGCGGCAGGTACCAGGTGCCGCCGCTCTCGGGAACGATGCCGCGTTTGGCGACGCCGGGTAGAAGGCGGGCAGTGTCGCTCATCAGGCGCATGTCGCAGCCGAGCGCTAGGTCGAGACCGTAGCCGGCTGCCGGCCCGTTGATGGCGCAGATCACCGGCGTGTCCAGCTCGAAGAGCACCACGGTCGGGAGTTCGCGGGTGCCGATATGGACCGCCCCGCCGCTCGGCGCCAGGGCGCCGGCGCCGCCGATACCGGTGCCCGCGGCAGCGTCCTTGATGTCGAGCCCGCTGCAGAAGCCGCGTCCGGCGCCAGTGAGAATAATGACGCGGACGTCAGGGGAGCGATCGGCGTCGACCAGGGCGTCGCGCAATCCTTCGAGCATGGCGACGCTGATCGCATTCATGCGCTCGGGGCGGTTGAGCGTGATCAGCGCGACGTGGTCGGCTTTGTCGTACAGCAGGTCGGGCATGCGGGACCCCAACAGCGGTGCAGCGGCTGGTCAGGACGGCGCTTTGTCGGCTGTGGCCGCCGCCGCGGTCAGCTTGGCGCGTGTTTCGGGCGTGATGAGTCCGGTATCGGCCAAGCCGGCGCTGCGCTGGAAGGCCTGCAGCGCGTTGACGGTGACGGAGTCGATCTGACCGTTGATCTCGCCCTGGTACTCATGCAGGGCCGTCAACTGACGCTGCACTTCGGAGACGACGCTCGGGTCGGCCTTCTGCTCAAGCGCCACCGCTTCGACGTCGATCATGCCCTTCTGGATATCCTCCGCCGTCTTGCGGGCGCGCTCTTCAACGCTGTCCCTGCTGCACGCGGCGGCCAGCAGCGCGACCAGCGTGACGAGCAACATCCGGGTCGATCGAGCCGCCATGGCGCCTCCTCAGATGACCTTGTTGAGCGGGTACTCGATGATCCCGACGGCGCCGTGCTTCAGCAGCAACGGAATCAACTCGCGCACGACGGCCTCGGCGATCACCGTCTCCACCGCGAACCACTCGGTCTTGTACAGCGGGGAGACCGTCGGCGCGGTGATGCTGGGAATCATCGGGATGATCGCGTCCAGCCGGTCCTTCGGCACGTTCATCTTCAGCCCGACCTTGGCCTCGGCCTGGAGGGCGCCGTTCAGCAGCAGCGCGATCTGCTCGATCTTTTCGCGCTTCCAGGGCTCGGCCCAGGCGGCGCGGTTGGCGACCAGCTGCGGATTCGACTGGCAGAGCTCATCGATGATGCGCAGGCCGTTGGCGCGCAGGGTGCTGCCCGTCTCGGTCACCTCGACGATCGCGTCGACGAGGCCCTGCACCACCTTCGCCTCGGTGGCGCCCCAGGAGAACTCGACATCGACGTCGATTCGGCGCTCGGCGAACCAGCGCTTGGTGAAGCCGACCATCTCGGTGGCAATGCGCTTGCCCTGCAGCTGCGTCACGGCCGTGATTGGCGAGGCCTGCGGTACGACCACCACCCAGCGCGTCGGGCGCATACTCGCCTTGGAGTAGATGAAGTCGCAGACCACATGCACGTCGGAATCGTTCTCGAGGGTCCAGTCCTTGCCGGTGATGCCGGCGTCGAGCACACCCTCCTGGACGTAGCGCGACATCTCCTGAGGGCGCGCCAGCACGCAGCGCAGGCTGTCGTCGTCGACGCTCGGGAAATAGCTGCGGTCTGCGCCGGAGATCTTCCAGCCGGACTTGCGGAAGAGCTCGAGGGTGGTGGCTTCGAGGCTTCCTTTCGGGAGGCCGAGGGTGAGCTGAGGCAGTTGAGGCATAGGTAGAATCGACGCGGCTACCATAGGGGCTGGGGAGGCGCAACGCGGTCCGGTTGCCGCATTCGGGCGGTGCCGGTTAGGGTGCCGTGCCAGAGGGAGGGATCGCGGATGCGCCTGAGCGAATTGGCGAGCCAGCTCGGTTGCGAGCTGCGTGGTGAGGGGACGGTCGAGATCGCGCGCGTCGCGCCGATCGAGAGCGCCGGCGCCGGCGAGCTGACCTTTATCGCCAACCCGCGCTACCTGCGGTACCTGCCCGATTGCCGGGCCGCGGCGATCATCCTGGCCCCCGACGCCCCGGAGACGGGCATCGCGTCCTTGCGCACGACGGAGCCGTATCTCGCTTTTTCGCGCGCCGTCGAGCTGTTCCACGTGCCGCTCGCATGGGTGACGGGCATCCACCCCACGGCGCAGGTCGCGGCGTCGGCCAGCATCGGGGCGGCGGCGGCGATCGGCGCCTATGCGGTGATCGGCGAGCGGGTGCGGATCGGCGCGGACGCACGCATTGCCGCGCATGTCGTGGTGTACGACGATGTGGCGATCGGCGATCGCTTTACCGCCCATGCCCACGTCACGGTGCGGGAGCGGGTGCGGATCGGGTCAGACGTCGTGTTGCAGGCCGGCGCGGTGATCGGCTCGGACGGCTTTGGCTACGCCCCAGCGGATGGCGGGATCCGGCGCTTGTTGCAGGGCGGCGACGTGGTGCTGGAGGACGAGGTCGAGGTCGGCGCCAATACGACGGTCGATCGGGCCATGGTCGGCTCGACCGTGCTGCGGCGCGGCGTCAAACTCGACAACCTCATCATGGTCGCGCACGGATGTACGATCGGCGAGCACAGCATGCTGGCCGCCCAGGTCGGCCTGTCCGGCAGCACCCGCATCGGCGCGTGGGTCAGGATGGGCGGACAAGCGGGGACGGGCGGGCACCAGCATATCGGCGACGGCGCGACGGTCGCCGGGCGGGCCGGTGTCCTCGGCGACGTGGCCCCGAGCGCGACGATCGGTGGCTTCCCGGCTGTCGACCAGGGGCGCTGGCGCCGCATGGTGACCGCGGCGGCGCGGCTGCCCGAACTGTTTCGCCGGGTGCGCCGGTTGGAACGCCTCGCGGCCGCGGAAGTGCCCGACCAACCTTGATTCCTGGCCCCCCCTTCGCTAGCGTCTGCGGACTTCACCCGGGTTATGTGGCCGTGCGAATCCGTCTCCGCGATATTGAGGAGACCAGCAACGAGCTGGTCTACGACGAGCCGACCAGCGAGCTGAACCCGCTGGTCGAGCGCGGCGGCGTGCAGGACTTCGAGTTCATCGGCCCGGCCCGGGTCGATCTGTCATATTACCGGACAGGATCCGAGCTGTTCTTCCAGGCGACGCTGCGCAGCCGCGTGGCGGGGCAGTGCGCGCGCTGTCTGGGGCGTTTCGAGCTGGATCACGACCCGGACTTCTCGTTTATCATGGTGCCGCGGACCGGGCGCTGGGCCGACGAGGAACTCGACGGCGGCGGCGACGCTCAGCTCATGTGGTACGAGGGCGAGGAAGTCGACGTGTCGCCGTTGCTGCGCGAGCGGCTTCTGCTGGCCCTGCCGACACTGGCGCTCTGTCGAGCCGATTGCCGCGGCTTGTGTGCGCAGTGCGGCGCCGACCTCAACGTCGAAGCCTGCGGGTGCGTCATCGATGCGGGCGATCCGCGCCTGGCCGTGTTGCGCACTCTGCGCCGCCCGAACGAAGGGCGCGCCTGACCCCGACCTTTCATCACGCTCGGCGCGCCGCAGACACGGTGCGCCGCCAAGGAGTCCGACCATGCCCGTTCCCAAGCGACGCACCTCCGTCTCGAAGCGCAATCAGCGCCGTGCCCATGACGCCATCGACGCGCCGGCGACCATCCCCTGCCCCGATTGCGGGGAGACGATGGTCCGCCATCGCGCCTGTCCGCACTGCGGTATGTACCGCGGTCGACAGGTCGTGGACGTGACCAACTGAGCGGCGGCGGCGCGGCATGAGCGAGGCGCTTGCCGGCCAAGTCGCGCTGGTGACCGGCGCGTCACGCGGCATCGGTCGGGCGATTGCGCGCCGCCTCGCGGCGGCCGGAGCGCGCACGTACGTCAGCTACGTGCGCGACGCCGATGCCGCCGCATCGGCGGTCGCTGAGATCACCGCGGCGGGGGGCAGCGCCGAGGCGGTGCAGTTCGACGTGGCGGACAGCGACGCGGTGGCCGCGGCCATTGGCGGTCTCGTCAAGGCCGCCGGCGGGCTGCACGTCTTGGTCAACAACGCCGGTATGTCGATCGACAACCTGCTCGTCCGCCTCAAGCCCGAGGAGTGGGATCAGGTCATGGCGGTGAATCTGCGCGGCACCTTCAACTGTACCCGCGCCGCCGCCCGCACCATGCTGCGGGCCCACTATGGGCGCATCATCAACATGACCTCGGTCGTTGGCGTGATGGGCAACGCCGGCCAGGCCGCCTATGCGGCGGCGAAGGCCGGCATCATCGGCTTCACGAAGTCGATGGCGCGTGAACTCGGCACGCGGCAGGTGACCGTCAACGCGGTCGCGCCCGGACTGATCGAAACCGAGATGACCGCCTACTTGCCCGACGACCGGCGAACGGAGTATCTGCAACTGATTCCGGCGGGACGGCTGGGGTCGGTGGACGAGGTGGCGGAGTTGGTGGCTTTCCTCGCTCGGCGCGACGCCGGCTACATCACCGGGCAGGTCATCGGGATCAACGGCGGTTTGTACATTTAGCTATCTTAGGAGGTGGGGATGGCCTCAGCGGTCGAGCAGAAGGTGCGGGACATCATTTGCGAGCAGCTTGGAGTGAGCGAGGGCGATGTGACGCCAGAAGCCTCGTTCATCGAGGATCTCGGCGCCGATTCGCTGGACATCGTCGAGCTCGTGATGGCGCTCGAGGAAGAATACGACATGGAGATCTCGGACGAGGAGGCGGAGAAGATCCGCACCGTCCAGGATGTCGTCAGCTACATCGAGAGCCACAAGCGGCAGTGATGGTGGGAGGGGTGGTGACCGGATGACCAGCGCCCTCGAGCACACCGACCCGGAGATCTGGCGCGCGATCCGTGCCGAGGCGGGTCGGCAGCAGGAGAATCTCGAGCTGATCGCGTCCGAGAACGTCGTCAGCCGCGCTGTCCTCGAGGCGCAAGGATCGATCCTCACGAACAAGTACGCCGAGGGCTATCCGGGTAAGCGCTACTACGGCGGCTGTGAACACGTTGACGTGGTCGAGCAGATCGCGATCGATCGGGCCAAGGAACTGTTCGGCGCGGCCGCTGCCAACGTGCAGCCCCATTCCGGCTCGCAGGCGAACATGGCCGTGTACTTCTCGCAACTCGAGCCGGGCGACACCATCCTCGCCATGGACCTCACTCACGGTGGGCACCTGACGCACGGAAGCCCGGTGAATTTCTCCGGTAAGTTCTTCAAGGTGGTGCACTACGGCGTTCGTCGGGAGGACGAGCGACTCGACATCGACGCGATGCGTGCACTCGCGCGCCAGCACCGGCCGAAGATGATCGTCGTCGGCTACAGCGCCTACTCCCGGTTCATCGACTTCACGCCGTTCCGCGAGGCGGCGGACGAGGTGGGTGCTAAGCTGCTGGCCGACATCGCGCATTTCGCCGGACTGGTCGCGGCGGGCATTCATCCGTCGCCGGTCCCGCTGGCGGAGTTCGTCACCACGACGACGCACAAGACGCTGCGCGGACCGCGCGGCGGCCTGATCCTCTGCCAGGAGGCGATGGCAAAGAGTCTCAACTCGGCGGTGTTTCCCGGCAATCAGGGGGGGCCGCTGATGCACGTGATCGCGGCCAAGGCCGTGGCCCTGCGCGAGGCAGCAACGCCGGCGTTCCGGGCCTACCAGGAGCAGATCGTGCGCAATGCGCGGGCGTTGGCGGAGGGCCTGACCGCCCAGGGGCTGCGGCTGGTATCGGGCGGGACCGACAACCATCTCATGCTGGTGGATCTCCGCACCACCGAGATCACCGGCAAGTTGGCGCAGGAGACGCTCGAAGCGGCGAACATCACCGTGAACCGCAACACGGTGCCCTTCGAGACGCGCTCGCCGTTCGTTACCAGCGGCGTCCGCATTGGTACGCCGGCGGTGACCAGCCGCGGCATGCGCGAGCCCGAGATGCGGGTGATCGCCGAGTGCATCGGTCGGGCGCTGCAGCAGGTGGGGAACGCGCCGGGCCTGGCGGCCGTGCGCGATGACGTCATCTCGCTCTGCCGGCGGTTTCCGATCGACACGATGAACGCCTGAGCGTTCACGCCGGCGCGCGGCGGCGGTCGAGCGAAGCGCGGAACTGTGCATCGGGGACGAAGCGCTCGCCCGGCCAGACGACCGTGTCGGCAGCGGTGGCCGCGAGTGACGGATAGTCGATGTTGTGGTGCAGGCCGCGGCTCTCCTTGCGCTTGATCGCCGACACGATGATCAATTCGGCGACCAGGGCGAGGTTGCGCAGCTCGATCAGGTCGCCGGTGATGGTGAAGTCCCAGTAGTAACGCAGGATTTCCTCCTGGAGGGCAAGGATCCGGCGCAGGGCGCGGTCGAGGCGTCGGTTCGAGCGAACGATACCGACGTAGTTCCACATGACGCGCCGGATCTCGTCCCAGTTCTGGGTCACCACCACGGATTCGTCGCTGTCGGTCGCCCCGCCCGGATTCCACGGCGGCAGGGGTGGGGGCGTCCTGGGATTGGCGCGCACGACCTCGAGGGCGTGCGTGCCGGCGCGGTGTCCGAGTACCAGCGCCTCCAAGAGCGAGTTCGACGCGAGGCGATTGGCGCCGTGCAGGCCGGTCATCGCCACCTCGCCAGCCGCATACAGGCGCCGGATGTTGGTGGCGCCGTTGGCGTCGGTCATGGCGCCGCCGCAGCAGTAGTGCGCGGCGGGAACGACCGGGATCGGTTCCTTGGTCAGGTCGATGCCGTACTGCAGGCAGCGCGCGTGGATGGTGGGGAAACGACCGATCACGAACTCGCGTGGTTGGTGGGAGATGTCGAGGTACACGCAGTCGTAGCCGCGCACCTTCATCTCGGAGTCGATGGCGCGGGCGACGACGTCGCGCGGCGCCAACTCGGCACGGGCGTCGTAGGCGGCCATGAACGGCGTCCCATCCGGTCGTCGCAACACGGCGCCCTCGCCGCGCAGGGCTTCGCTGATCAGGAACGACTTGGCGGCCGGATGGTAGAGACAGGTGGGATGGAACTGGATGAACTCCATGTTGCCGATCGGCACCCCGGCGCGGCAGGCCATGGCGATCCCGTCGCCGGTCGCGATGTCGGGATTCGACGTGTAGAGGTAGACCTTGCCGGCGCCACCGGTGGCGAGCAGTGTCGCGCGCGCGCGCACCGTATGGACGCGGCCGCCGTCGCGGTCGAGCACATAGGCGCCCCAGCAGGAACAGGACTGCGCCGTCGGGCATTCGGTCGCGTCGGTGATCAGGTCGATCGCCAGATGCCGCTCCAGGACCAGAATGTTCGGCGTCGCGCGCACCGCGGCGACCAGCGCGCGCATGATCTCGCGGCCGGTGGCATCGGAGGCATGCAGGATGCGGCGATGACTGTGACCGCCTTCCTGGCCGAGATCGTACTCGGGGTCGTCGCGTGTCTCGCGGCGCGAGAAGCTGGTGCCGAGCGCGATCAGATCACGAATGCGCTCGGGTCCTTCGCGCACGACCAGCGCCACCAGGTCGCGGTGGCAGAGCCCGGCGCCCGCGATGAGCGTGTCCTCGACATGGGCGTCGAACGAATCGTCAGCGCTCCATACGGACGCGATGCCACCCTGCGCGTAGTGCGTCGCGCTCTCGGGCAGGCGATCCTTGCTCACGACCAGCACCGAGCCCTGCTCGGCGGCGCGCAACGCAAACGTGAGCCCCGCGAGACCGCTGCCGATGACGAGGAAGTCCGGGTCCATAGGGCCGTATCCCATCGCCTCCGCATGCAGGCAAGCGAGCGAAAAATCGCGCTTGAATGAGCACCAACGCGCGCCTATCCTCCATCGCGCATGAAGTGGTGGACGACGCTGCTGCTGGTGGTCGGTGCGGGGCTGATGATGCTCCCGGCCCCGGCCTCGGCGGAAATCTACATGTACCGGGACGGGCGCGGCCGGCTGCACTTCACCAATGCCCCTGCCAATCCCGGTTACCGCCGCTACGCGCCGCAGACCGTCAGCTACGGCGCCTACCGATTCTACGGCCGCCGCGACTCCGCCCGCGATCGCGCCCGCCGCACCGCGTTCGACCCAATGATCCGCGACGCGGCGGCACGGCACAATGTCGACGCGGCGCTGATCAAGGCCGTCATTCGTCAGGAGTCCGACTTCGTCCCCTACGCCCGTTCACCCAAGGGGGCGCTCGGACTGATGCAGCTCATGCCCGGGACGGCGCGGATGCACAGCGTGTTCCGGGTCCTCGACCCGCAGCAGAACATCGATGGCGGAGCGCGCCACTTGCGGTTGCTGCTCAACCAGTACAATGGCAACGTGCGCCTCGCACTAGCCGCGTACAATGCGGGCGGCGGCGCGGTGAAACGACATGGTGGAGTTCCGCCCTATCGCGAGACGATCGAGTACCTGCAGCGGGTCCTCGCCTTCCGCGACCAGTACAGCCGCCAACCGTGAGCCGGGCAGGGCGCCGTGAGCGGCGTCCCGGGAGGCGGGGTGGCACTCCGCCACTTGCCAAACCTGATCAGCATCTTCCGCATCCTGCTGGTGCCGGTGCTGGTGCTCATCCTGCGCAGTCCGGGGCGTACGGCAGCCGTGCTGGCGGCGCTGACGTTCTTCCTCGCCTGTTGGAGTGACTTCTTCGACGGCTATCTGGCGCGGCGGCACGGCATCACGAGCACGCTCGGCAAACTGCTCGACCCACTCGCCGACAAACTGATCGTCATGGCCGCACTGGTGATGCTGTGCGCGATGGTGCGCGCTCCCCGCGTGCCAGCCTGGGTAGTGGTGCTGATCATCGGGCGTGAACTGGCGGTCACCGGTCTCCGTGCCATGGCGACCAGCGCGGGCATCGTTCTGGCGGCCGAGGAACTCGGCAAGTACAAGACGATCTTCCAGATGTTGGCCCTGCACGGCCTCCTATTGCACTACTCCTTTCTCGGCGTCGATTTCCACGCGGCGGGCATGTACTTCCTCTGGCCATCATTGGTCCTCAGCCTCTGGTCGGGAATCGACTATCATGTGCGGGTGTTCCGCCAGGTCATGCGTCCAGGCGGGTCGCAGGGCGCCTAGAGGTCGGGGGCGATTTGCGGTGCCCCGGTGGGGGGCAAAAGTAGCGGTTCCGGGTGACGTTTCTTGCCCACGCCGGATTGCTGTCGGGCCCAACCGTCCTGTGAATGCAGCGGTGCCGATGCGGATGCCAGGGTACGTTCCTTGCACAAGCGCTGCGGCATGATCCGCAAGTGTCAGCGACAATCCACGCGCCAGGCGGGCTTCACGCTCATTGAACTACTCGTGGTGGTAGCGATCATCGGCATCCTTGCCGCGATCGCCATGCAGGCAATGAGCCGTTACCGCCAGCAGGCGTACGACGCGGCGGCGATTCACGACCTCGCCTCCGCGGTGAAGGCCGAGGAGGCATACTACGCCACCAACCAGACCTACGTCAGCTTCAATGGGTCTGGACCGTCCGTGGTATCGGTTCCTGAGACCTCGATCTCGGGAACCGTGAGCCTGACCGTGGTCGGAGACGCCATGTCCTTCATGGGGACAGCCACCTCGAGTCGAGGCACCGGGCGCGTCTTCAGTTACGACAGTATCACCGACACGTTCGTATCGAACTGATCGGCGGCTGCCATCACTTGGCGCGCGAGAGGTAGGCGCCGGACTCGGTGTCGACGCGGATGACGTCGTCGACGTCGATGAAGGGCGGCACCTGGACGACGAGGCCGGTCTCGGTGGTGGCGGGCTTGAGTTGATTCGTGGCGGTGGCGCCCTTCAAGCCGGGCGCCGTGTCGACCACCTTCATGTCGATGGTGTTCGGCATCTCGACCGCGACGGGCGTGCCCTCGTGGAACTCGACCATCAGGCGCATGTTCGGAATCAAATAGTTGGTCGCTGGTCCGAGGGTTTCCCTGTCGAGCGGCATCTGGTCGAACGTCACGGTGTTCATGAAGTGGTACTGGTCATCCGCTTGGTACAGGAACTCCATGTCGTGCTGTTCGAGCGTGACGCGGTCGACCTTGTCCTCCGAGCGGAACCGGTTCTCGGACTGCGTGCCGGTACGCAGGTTGCGCATCTTGGTCTGCACCATGCCGCGCCAGTTGCCGGGCGTGACGTGGACCACGTTGGTGACCCGGTGCAGCTCCTTATTGTACGTGATCAGCATACCGACGCGGAGCTGGGTGGCGGGGATGATCGCCATGGATGGTGGAGCCTCCTTCGGGAAAGTTACGGTGCGCACCGGCATGCGTAGCAGGGGCCCAGGGCGGCCCGCAACGCGCCAGGCGTCTCAGGTGGGTTTCGGGGCCATGAAGACCAGCACCGTCACCCGCCCCGGACCGGGGTTCCGCACGCCGTGTGCCACCCCGGCCGGCGCCAGCGCCGCCGTGCCCGCCGGCGCCTCGCGCTCCTCGTCCCCGATCTGGATGTGCGCCAGACCGTCCAGGACGACGTAGACCTTGTCGGATCCCGCGTGCGCGTGCGCCGACTGCGCCTGGCCGGGTTCGAAACAGTACACGTCGCAGAACATTCGCTCGGTCGTGAACAGATTGTTCTTGCGCATCTTGTCGGCCGCGAACTGCGCCGCCGCATTCAGATCGACGAAGTGATTCATGGCGTTGCGCTGTAGTGCGCCCGCGCCATGAAGGCAACGGGCGACCGCGTTGACACCCCCCAGATCACCCGATAGATCGCTAAAGGTAGGCACGGACGAGGAGAAGGGCGATGAGCACACGACAGATTGGGTCGGGCACGGACGAGAGCGGGTTGTTGGACGACAGCGTGCTCCTCACGACGGTCGACAAGGCGGTCGGGTGGGCTCGCAAGTTCTCCCTCTTCCCGTACCCGTTCGCGACCGCCTGCTGCGCGATGGAGTTCATGTCTCTGACGATGTCGCCCTACGACATTGACCGCTTTGGCGCTCTGCTGCCGCGTTTCACGCCTCGTCAGGCTGACCTCTTGATGGTGATCGGCACCGTCACCTGCCGGCAGGCGCCGATTCTGAAGCGGGTCTACGAACAGATGGCGGAACCAAAATGGGTGCTGTCGTTCGGTGCCTGTGCGTCGACGGGCGGCTTCTACGACAATTACACGACCGTGCCCGGTATCGACCGCATCATTCCAGTCGACGTGTACGTACCCGGGTGTCCGCCGCGTCCCGAGGCCGTGCTCGACGGGCTCATGGCACTGCAGCGCAAGATCCAGCATCAGAAGCAGCGGCTCGCCGGGGAAGTGCACGAGCCGGTTTGAGCGTCTAGGCACCTGCCACATGACCGAGAAGATCCTCCTGCGGCACGAGGACGTGCCGAACCTCCGCCGTCTGGACGTCTACGAGGCCGATGGCGGCTACCGCGCCGCCCGTGCAGCCGTGAAGGACCTGACACCGATTCAGCTCATCGAGCTGGTGAAGGCCTCCGGGTTGCGCGGCCGGGGCGGTGCGGGCTTCCCGACCGGGGTCAAATGGGGGTTCCTGCCGAAGGACAGTACCAAGCCGCGCTACTTGTGCGTCAACGCGGACGAGAGCGAGCCCGGGACGTTCAAGGATCGGCAGATCATCGAGTTCAATCCCCACCTGTTGATCGAGGGGACGTTGCTCTCCGCGTACGCCATCCAGAGCCACACCGCCTACATCTATATTCGGGGTGAGTTCGCCTTCGGAACCGCGGTGCTGGAGGCGGCGATCGCCGAGGCATACGCCAAAGGCCACCTTGGCAAGCGCATCTACGGCAGCGACTTCGACCTCGACATGTACGTGCACCGCGGTGCAGGGGCCTATATCTGCGGCGAGGAAACGGGGCTCATCGAATCACTGGAAGGGAAGCGAGCCTATCCTCGCGTCAAGCCGCCGTTTCCGGCCACGCACGGCGTCTTCGGCTGCCCTACCATCGTCAACAACGTCGAGACTCTGGCCTGCGTGCCGGCGATCGTGAGCCGGGGCGCAGAGTGGTTCAAGGGAATCGGGCCGGAGAAGAGTCCTGGTCCGAAGCTGTACTGCGTCAGCGGCCACGTTGCGCGCCCCGGCGTTTTCGAGCTGCCGATGGGCGCGTCGCTGCGCGGGCTGATCTATGAGCATGCCGGCGGCGTCCTGAACGGCAAGCGGCTCAAGGCGGTGATTCCGGGGGGGTCGTCGGTGCCAGTGCTGACGGCGGACGAGATCGACATCGCGATGGACTTCGAGTCGGTGGCGAAGGCGGGCTCGCTGCTCGGATCCTGCGGCACCATCGTCATGGACGAGGACACGTGCATGGTGCGGGCGCTGCGGGTCATCGCGCGCTTCTATCGTCATGAATCGTGCGGGCAGTGTACACCGTGCCGCGAGGGCACCGGTTGGCTCGAGGATCTGCTGCTGCGTCTCGAGTACGGCGGGGCGCGACCACACGACGTCGATCTGCTGCGGCGCGTCGCCGACAACATGATGGGCAACACGATCTGTGCGTTGGCTGATGCGGCAGCGATGCCGGTGCAGAGCTTCATCACCAAGTTCCGTCCCGAGTTCGAGCGTCATCTCGAAGTCGGCGGGTGTCCGGCGGCCGCGGCGGGTCAACGCCCAGCCGCGCACGTGCACGCCTGAGGTCGTCATGCCGACGCTTGAGATCGACGGCCAGGCCGTCACCGTCGAGGATGGGCTCAATCTGATCCAGGCCGCCGAGCGACTTGGTATCGAGGTGCCCCACTACTGTTACCACCCGGGGCTGACGATCGCGGGCAACTGCCGCATGTGCCTGGTGGAGATCGAAAAATCGCCAAAGCTGCAGATCGCCTGCAACACCCGAGTCGCGGAGGGCATGGTGGTGCACACGCAGAGTGCCCGCGTGAAGCAGGCCCGTTCTGCCGTGCTTGAATTCCTGCTGATCAACCACCCGATCGACTGCCCGATCTGCGATCAGGCTGGTGAGTGCAAGTTGCAGGACTACTACATGGACTACGACCGGCAGGAGAGCCGGTTCGCCCTCGAGGACAAGGTCCACAAGAGCAAGGCGATCGACATCGGACCGCTGATCATGCTCGACCAGGAGCGCTGCATCCTCTGCACCCGCTGCACGCGTTTTCTCGAGGAGATCACCAAGACCGGCGAACTCGGCGTTTTCGAGCGCGGCAATCACTGCGCCATCGACCTGTTCCCCGGCAAGCGCCTCGACAACCCCTACTCGGGGAACGTCGCCGACATCTGTCCGGTCGGCGCCCTGACCAACAAGGACTTCCGCTTCCGCGCTCGTGTCTGGTACCTGGACCACACGCCGTCGGTCTGCGCCGGATGCGCGACGGGTTGCGCCATCGACATCCATCATCGGCGCGGCGAGATCCTGCGCTTCCGTCCGCGCCAGAATCCGCATGTCAACCAGTACTGGATGTGCGACGAGGGGCGCCTCAGCTACAAGCGCTATCAGGGCGAGGGGCGCCTCCTGCAACCCGTCGCGCGCGACGGGGACGGGTGGGCGATCCGCGGCTGGGATCAGGCGCGTGCCGAGGTGCGCGATCGGGTGCAGGCGGTGTTGGCGGCGCACGGCGCATCTGCGATTGCAGGCCTCGTGTCCTCGCAGGCGACCAACGAGGAGATCTTCGCCTTTGACGACCTCGTGCGCAGCGTCCTCGGTGGGCGCATCGCGTCGCTCGCCTGGTCGCCGGCTGACGCGGCCGGCGACGCCTTCCTCATCGACGCGGATAAGAACCCGAACAGCGCCGGTCTGCGCATCCTCGGCCGCTCCGGGGTCGACCTCGAGGCGCTGCTGCAGGACGCCGCGAGTGGGGCGATCCGCGTGCTGTTCCTGCTGCGCTGCGAGCTCGAACGCGCCCTCGGCAGTGCCGTCCTAGACACCCTGGCCGAGAAGGTGGATTTCGTCGTCGTCCTGGACACCCACTTTTCCCCAACGGGCGAAATCGCCGACGTGCTGCTGCCGATCGGGACTTTCGCCGAGACCGATGGCAGCGTCGTCAACCGCGACGGCCGCGTGCAACGCCTGCGCGCGGCGTTCGCGCCGGCCGCGCAAGCGCGACCAGGCTGGTTGGTGTTGAGCGAGTTGGCTGCAGACGTTGGCGGACCGGCGGTGCCGGCAGATGCGGGCGCCGTCTTCAGCGAGATCGGAGCGGCGCATGCCGCATTCCGCCAGCTGTCGCATGCGCGCCTCGGCGACCACGGCGCGCTTCTCGCTGCGGACGCGTCGGGGACCTGAGGCCTGTTGTTGGACGACGCCGGCGACAGCGGGGCTCCGAGCGGTTCCCGATACTACCGGGGCACGGTCCGCAGGCTATTCGCCGGTTCCGGCATGGGGTTGGTGTTGTCCGAAACGGGACGCGAGATTCCCTTCATGGCGGCGCACGTCGTCGTCATCGGCGAGGCTCGACGCTTCGAGGACTTGCGCGAGGGGATGGCGGTTGGCTTTGATGTCGGGTGGACGTCGAAGGGATTGCGCGTCACCATGCTCCACGTCGGCCTGCCGCCTGACTCGCCGCTCGCGTGACCGTGTCGGTCAGGCGGCGGCGCGCAACGCGACCAGACGGCGGCGGCGCCAATGTTGAACGGTGCCGACGCCGACCAGCAGCATCCCGACCAGCGTAAAGAACTGCCCACCGCTCTGTAGGACGGTGTAGAAGTCCCGCTTCGCGTCAGCGTCCCGGTAGTCGCCGGCACCGCGATGCAGTCCCTGCAAGAGGCGCGCATTGGTGCGCGCGGTGAGGCGCTGGAACTCGGCGTACGAGGCGCGCGTCTCGACCGGCTCAGGTGTGCCGGCGCGGCGCGTGTACTCGATCACCTTGGTTCTGCTGACCCCCCAGTTCCCCAACCCGAGGACCATGAACACCAAGCCGATCGGCAGCGCCCGGAATCGCCAGAAGGCCCGCATACAAGCGCGGCTACCAGTTGCCCGAGTATCCCACAAGGCGGCGCGACAGACCGGCGCGATTGTAAGTTCGCCGGTGGGCGGTTAGGACACGGACATCGCATGAGGCAGCGTACCGCCGACCTGATCGAGCGTATGCGTGCGGGCGACCGCGTCGCATTGGCCAAGCTGATGACGCTGGTCGAAAATCGCGCGCCGGAAACTGTCGAGGTGATGAGTCGCCTCCATCGGGAAGGACGAACGGTGCGCAGCGTCGGCATCACCGGACCGCCCGGAGCCGGTAAGTCGACGCTGGTCGACAGACTGGTCGGAGCGCTGCGGACGCGCGGCGAGCGGGTCGGTGTTCTGGCCGTTGATCCATCCAGCCCGTTCTCTGGTGGTGCAGTACTCGGCGATCGAATCCGCATGCAGAGCCACTTCCTCGACGAGGGGGTGTTCATTCGCAGTTTGAGCGCACGTGGTCGCGTCGGCGGTTTGGCGCGAGCCGCCGGCGACATGGTGGGTCTGTTGGCGGCGTTCGGGCAGCAGACCGTACTTGTCGAGACGGTGGGGGTCGGACAGAACGAGTTCGATGTCATGCGCTTGGCCGATACCGTGGTCGTCGTGCTGGTACCGGAGGCCGGTGATACGGTCCAGGCGATGAAGGCGGGACTCCTGGAGATTGCCGATGTGTTCGTAGTCAATAAGGCCGACCGCGACGGTGCGGCACGGATGCGCTCGGAGTTGGAGGCGATGCTGCAACTTCGGACCGATCATCCATGGACCGTCCCCGTCCTAGCGACTGTAGCCTCGGAAGGGCGCGGCATCGAGGCTCTCTTGGAGGCTATCGACGCCCACGGGGCCTATCTGGCGCGTAGCGGCGACGGCGCAGCCCGCGCGGCGGCCGGTCGCCACGAGGCGTTCGTGAGCGCGCTGCGGGAGGAACTCGGCCGGCGAGTGGAGATCGCGCTGCGCGCCGGCGCGTTCGGCGACGTGCTGGCGGCCGTCCGCCGCGGCGACATCGATCCGTACACGGCGCTGGTGCAGGTGCTGAGCGACCCCGGCCTGAGCGCGGCGACCCAGCCGGCGACCGATGGGCCGCCGCGATGACCACCGCCCGCACCTTCGTCATTGGAGACGTACACGGCTGCCTCGACGAGCTCGATCGGTTGCTCGACGGCATCGAACCGGGGCCGGCGGACACCGTATGCTTGCTCGGTGACTACATAGACCGTGGCCCGACGCCACGCGGTGTCATCGACCGCCTCATCCGCCTCTCGGGCGAGGGGCCCTGTTGCGTCTTCCTCAAGGGCAATCACGAGGACATGTTCCTGGCGTTCCTCGGCGAGCCTGGACGCCACGGCGATGCGTTCCTGTGGAATGGCGGCGATGCCACGCTCGCCAGCTATGGGTTGAGCGGCCACACCGGGGCGGAAGTCGCGGCACGGCTGCCGACTGCGCACCAGGAGTTCCTGCGCGGTCTGCGCACCCACGCGTATGTGGGCGGTTGCCTGTGCGTCCATGCCGGCGTGCGCCCGACGCGGTCGCTGGCCGAGCAATCGGAAGAAGATCTGCTGTGGATCCGGGAGGACTTTCTGCGCGTTCCGCATCCGTTTCCGTACACCGTCCTGTTCGGCCACACGCCCCACCGCGACGTCTGGACCGACCTGCCGTCGAAGATCGCGCTCGACACCGGCGTTGTCTACGGCAACGTGCTGAGCTGCCTCGAGGTGGAAGCGCGTCAGGTGTGGCAGATCGCGCGCGGCGGAGTAGCGGTGCGCCACCGCCCGCTGTTTCCCGCTGCGCCGGATCCTTTGTTGGGCCCGTCTTGACTTGGCGGCGACCGATCCTCTACCGCAATAGGCCGTGGCGGCGTAGCTCAGGTGGCTAGAGCACGGGTCTCATAATCCCGGTGTCGAGTGTTCGAGTCACTCCGCCGCCATTTCTTCCAACTGCCAACCGCCGCCGACGAGACCCGCTCTCGAATAAAGGCACCGGCCGCGCCGTCCGAAGGCGCGTGAACCGACTCGCGAAGCACGACCTCCCCAAGCGTCGCATCGCAGCCCGACTGCGCCGCATGGGACTCACCGTCCGATCGACCCCGAGCACGACCGGATACGATCTGCTCGTCGACGGCTCCATTCGCGTGACCCTGCGGGTCGCCTTCCAGGGCCTCCGCCGTCATTGCGTCACCGCTGCGGGGCGACGGTACGAGTACCAGTACCCGACCTGGCACTTCAATTTTCACCATCACGGTCGGATGCAGGAGCGCTACACGGACTACTTCATCTGTCTGGGGATCTGTCCGGGCGGACGCGGCGACCCTGAGGTGTTCGTCATTCCGTGGGAGCAGCTCACCGGAAAGACCTTCTCGCTGCACGGAGGGCGCACCCGGTACCACGGACGCTACGCGCGTTTTCGCGACGCCTGGCAGCAGATCTGCGACAAGCGGCCCGGCGACCGACCGCTGCGTCACGTGGCCTGAGATCGGACGCGCGCTGGGCGGTCTGGGCAGTGTCTCGGGCCGAGCCATAGGAGAACATGCGTTCCCCAACTATGCCGCTGTTGTCAGTCTCCTTGCTTCCGGCGTAGTGGCCAGGATAGATGGCCCGTCGTAAGGGAGGGGAAGCATGAAGCGAGATCTGAAGCTCGAGGATCTGAAAGAGCGCAGCGAGATCGTGCCGATGAAGCTCCTGTCGGTGCGCGTGCCGGTCGACCTGATCCAGCGCATTGATGACGTCGTGGACCTGCTCAACGCAGGCAAGGGCGAAGTCGTCGTCGCGTTGCTGAACGAGGGGCTCGGCCGATACGACCACGCCAAGGGGGGCGTGCGGCGTCGCGTCAAGGGCAAGCGCTGACGCGACGTCGGTTGCGAAGCAGCGCGGGCGTGTGTTAGCTCCCGCACCTACGGCGGCGTACCCAAGTGGTTAAGGGAGAGGTCTGCAAAACCTCCATTCAGCGGTTCGAATCCGCTCGCCGCCTCTCCACGCGCCCAGCCTCGGCCGGCGCGCTGATCCAATTCACTGCTGAAAACGACGGGCGGGGTTGGCCGCCCAATGCAGCCAACCCCGCCTTCGAGGCTCCCCGGGCCGGACTCGAACCAGCGACCATTCGGTTAACAGCCGAACGCTCTACCAACTGAGCTACCGAGGATCAGCAACCGCAGCGTCGCCGCGACGCCGTGATCAGCGTCGGCTACCACAGGGGTTTTTGGGAGGCAAGCCGTCGGCTGCGGCGCCATCGTCGAGCGGCGTGTCGCGGCAATCCACTTGACAGTAATTTTCGGAACGTATTTCAATGATCGTAATCCAGTTCATTACGGCAACTTACCTCGGGCGCGAACGAAGGGAGCAGGGATGAACAAGGCGTTTTTGATTGCCGGCGGTCTCACAGCGCTGCTGTGGACCTCGGCTGTGCAGGCGCAACCGTGCGTCGGTGACTGCAACGGGGATGGAGAAGTCGCCATCAACGAGCTCATTACGGGCGTCAACATCGCCCTTGGCTCGGCGCAGCTCTCGAGCTGCCCGGCCTTCGACAAGAGCGGCGATGGAACCGTGTCGATCAACGAGTTGATCGAAGCGGTCAACAACGCGCTCAGCGGGACGTGCGGGGGGCCGACGGGTGACTGCGGCAACGGCGCGAAGCAGGGCGACGAGGAATGCGACGACGGCAACAACTTCGGGGCCGATGGCTGCGCAGCGAACTGCACAACGGAAACGGCCCGCCTCGGGATCTTTGATCCGAACAAGACGACGGCGACCGTGCAGACCGAGGCGCTCCCGATTCCGTTGGTGCTGACGGGTAGTTGGACGTTCCGGACCGGCAAGAAGCTCGCCGTCGACCGTCCGTTGGCCAACGGTACGATCTTCAAGGCTGGCGAGATCCCGGTCGCGGTACAGGCGGACGAGATCATTTTCCCGCCGGTCATGGTTACCGGGCTTGTGTGCGCGTGCGTCCGCGGCGTTCCGTTCTCCGGTTTCGGTCCCGGCAATGCCTCGGCCGGAACGATCGCCTGTGGGGATCAGGGCCTGACGCAGGTGGACTACCGACTGGTGCAGGACCACAACACCTCGCCCGGAAGCCTCGGCAACCGTTCAGAGGGATCTCCAGACGATCCCGAGTGTGACGACACCACGACGCTACCTGGCGGCAGTACGTCGTCGGCCTGTGTTGAGGGCTCGGGAGCGACCTGCGACGAGCCCGAGGATCAGCACATCGGCGTCTGCCGTGGTCCGCGGGTGCTGACCAGGTCCGGTGACGATGCGGGACGTGGTTCGGCGTTCCTGCCGTTCAACGTTTCGATCAGTCTGTTGCGCGATGCCGGCCGCTGCAGCACGGCCGGCAAGCCGGCTGGTCGCCCCTGCCCGTTTCCGCAGTATGGTGAAGACTGTCAGCCGTGCACGGACGACGACACGGTCTTCGCGGAGGCGGAGAATATTCCGCTCACCACCGGCGTCTCCTCCGCCGCCGTGTACGACGCCAACAACAACGGTTCGACTCCGACCGACGCGGTCATTATCGCCCCGGAGGAGAGTTGCTTTGGCTCCCCGTGCCTGAGTGCAAACGAGGGGTCGAACTTCGACTGCGAGTTGCTCGAGGCGAACCCGAGCGGTGGTCTGTCGGGCGGCTCGCTGGCGGTTACCTATCCCGCCATCGACTCGGCCACGATCGGCGACAACACCACGGGTACCGTGTTCTTCAACCAGTGAACCCCGACGGTGGCTCCGGGGCCAAGACCCGGGGCCACCAGCTCTCAGCGTGCCCATGGAGGGGGATGCGTTCTCCGCGTATCCCCCTCCGCGTGTCCAGGCCAGTTCAGGTGACGGGCCGAGTCTGAAAGAGAGCCTGGGCGAGAAACGCATCGAGGTCGCGCAGGCTCTCCGCACTGATCTCGTGACCGATTCCGTATTCGCGATAACGCACCGCGGCGCCGGCCTGCCGCAACTGGTCGACCGCATCGCGCGCGCGCTCAATCGGAACCAGGGCGTCGGTGGCGCCGTGCTGGACGAGGACCGGTAGTCCCGCAAGAGGCTCCGCCGCGCGCCCGGTCTGATCAAGAACGCCGGGAGGGAGCCACGTGGACAGGGCTGCGACCGCAGCGAAGCGCGCCGGCGCCGCCGCCGTCAAGGCGTACACCATCGCGCCCCCTTGACTGAAGCCGACCAGTGCCAAGCGATCCGGGGCGATGGGGTAATGCTGCATGGAGTCCGCGACGAAGCCGTTCAGCGCAGCCGTGGCATTCCGGAAGGCCTCCGGATCCGGGGGCGCGCCCATGGAGATGGGAAACCAACCGTAGCCCACCGATGCAGGGCCGGTGGCGACTGGGATTGGGCCCTGTGGGCAGAGTACGAGCAGTCGTCCGTCGGCCAATTGTGGCGCCAGCCCGAGGAGATCCAGCGCATTGGCGCCCCAGCCGTGCAGTGCGATGACCGTCGGGTGGGGGCCCTCGCCGGCGGGGTGATAGGTGGAGTGAATCAGGTCCACGGCTCTCTCCTCCCTGTCACAGCGAGAGCGTCTCGAGGGTTTGGTAGAGTTCGCTCCATTTGGCGAAGCCGGCCTCCGCGACCGCGCGGCGTTCAAGCCGTGGCGCAACGGTCTCGTGTCGACCCATCGCGGCGGAGGCCGCTGCCACGGTTGGCTGGAATCCGAGTCCGGCCGCCACGAGCATGGCGCAGCCGAGTCCGGTGCTCTGCGATTCCAACGCCCGCGCGACGGGGATGCCGGTTAGGTCGGCGACCAGCTGGACGAGCAGGGCGCTGCGCGACATTCCACCGCCGGCGATCAGGCGGGAATGCCGTCTGCCGAGTACGGCCTCGATCTGGTCGAGGTTGGCCCGCGCCGCAAAAGCCACGCTCTCGAGAAAGGCGCGCACCAGGTCGCCCGCGCTGGGGCGCAACTGGAGCGTGGGGAAGCGGAAGAAGAGACCGCCCGGGATGTCGGGGCGCAGGGTGGTGAGATTGAAGACGCGCGGGCCCAGGAACGTGAAGGCGCCGGTGTCTCGCTCTGCCGCGGCCATCGCCTCGGCGCGTGCGAATCGATCGCTTCCGTCCGGAACGAGGAGATCGAGGAGCCAGAGGTATGCGTCGCCGGCGCTGCCGAGATTCGATTCGATCACCCAGCGGTCCGCGGTCACGTGGCACCCGGCCCACAAATTGCCCGCCGGATCGAGGACGGGTCGATCGACGACCGCCTGGATCGGTGCCGTGGTGCCAAGAATGATCGCGGCATCGCCCGCATCGACCGCGCCGGCCCCGAGCAGGGCGCACTGCGTGTCGGCGCCGCCGGTGAACACCGGCGTGCCCTCGCGGAGCCCCATCGCCGCCGCGGCAGAGGCATGGACCGCGCCGACATGCTCCCCAGCCGCGACGATCGAGGGTAATACGGTGCGCGGGATGTCGAAGGTCCCGAGGATCTCCGTCGACCAGTCGCGAGCGCGGAAATCGAACAGCATGGACTCGGTCGCGTTTGAGGGCTCGGTGCAGGTACGGCCGCTCAGCCGGTACACCATCCAATCGTTTATCATCAACACGCATGCTGCGGCTTCACCGCCCTGCTTGCGGTGCCACAGGTAGCGCGCAAGCGGGAAGATGAACGGCGCCGAATGCCCGGTGATCTCATAGAGTCGCTGCGGTCCGAGGGTGGCTAGGACCTCGAGCCCTTCGGCAAAGGCGCGGCTATCCAGGTTCGGACCCGCATAGACCTCGCGTCCGGATGCGGAGAGGAAGACGCACCCTTCGCGCTGACTGGTCGTTGCGACGCCGACGATATCGGCCGCGGCGACTCCCGATGCGGCAATCGCGGCGCGCATGCAGCGTGCCAGAATGATCCAGAACTCATCCGGATCAAAGGCATACTCCTTGACCAGCGGGACATCGACGTTGGCATGCACCTCATAGCGCCAGTTCTCGCTGTGCAGGGCGAGCAGCCCGCCATCGGTGCTGAACAGGGTGCACTTGGCGCCACCCGTACCGGCGTCGAGGACGGCAATCGCGTGCATCTCGGCCTCAGCGCTGTACGTCGGGATTTGCGAGGTGGACCGGGCGCTCGCCGCGCAGCCACGCCTCGATGCCGTCGACGATCATGTCGGACTGATGGCGGACGACGTCGCGGGTGGCGCCGCCGAGATGCGGACTGACGAGGACGGTCGGCAGCTGGACGTAGCGGTTCGCTGGGCCCACCGGCTCGTCCGCGAATACGTCCAGCGCGGCTCCGGCCAGGTGCCCCGACGCGAGTGCGGCGTAGAGGGCGTTGTCGTCGACGATTGCCGCCCGCGCGAGGTTGAGAAAGTACGCACCACGCTTCATCGACTCGATCCGCTGCGCCGTAATCAAGCCGACGTTTTCCGGGGTGTCGGGACAATGAAGCGTGAATATGTCGCTCTGCCGCATGACGTCGTCGAGCACGGCCGGGTCGGCGCCCGCGGCGCGTACGACGGCGGGCGGTACGAACGGGTCGTACACCAGCACCCGGCTGCCGAAGGCGCGCAGCCGCTGCACGACGCGGCGCCCGATGGCTCCGAATCCGACCACCCCCACCATGACGCCACCGAGCTCGAAGCCACCGTACGTGGTGTAGGCGGCCAGATAATCCTTCGTCCCCGTGAACGTGAGCTGGCCGGATTTCAGCTTGGCGTTGACTGTGTACACGTTGCGCGCCAGGGCCAACATGAAGGCGAGGGTGAGATCGGCGACCGCGTCGGCGTTCCGTCCGGGTGCGAAGAGGACCGGGATTCCGAGCCGCGTGGCGCGTTCGAGGCCGATGTTGATGGGGTCTCCTCGGCAGCAGCCGATCAAGCGCAGCGGGACGGCGTCGAAGACTTCGTCGTGCACCAGATCCGCTTCGACGACGAGTACATCGGCGCCTACTTCCGCGATGCGCCGCGCGAAGAGGGCGCCGTCGAAGTAGATCGACTGCTTCTCGCGCCAGTCCTCGTGCACGACCGGCATGTGGCGCTCGAGGCGACGCAGGGCGTCGGGGCTGAACGAGGCGGTGACGTACGCCTTCACGCTTGCTTCCTCTTCTCGTCGCGCATCAGCAGGTGGACCAGGCCGACGATATGCGGGCGCAGTCGCCCCCGCAGCGCCGGACCGCGTACGCTGCCCCCGAGCAGGCCGGCGAATTGCTGGCTGTCGAGCATGAACAGGAGCATGACCGAGTGAACGGTCAGCATGAAAATCTGAGCACTCTGTTCATCGACCGCCTGGCCGAGCTCGTAGGTCCAGGCGGTGAAGCGTCGCCAGGCCGGCAGGAGGATGTCGCGCTCGATCGCGTTGGTCGTCTCGGTGGTTTCCAGGAGGCGCCGCACCAGAAGCTTTGGAATGTTTGGCTGGTCGGCGAAGAAGTCGAAAAGGCGCCCCATCGCTTCGTCGATGACTTGGCGCCCTGGGCGCGTTCCGGTGCTATCGGGAATCGCCGAGCGCACCAATTCCACGATGCGGTCGTAGATGTTCTCAAAGACCGCGAAATACAGCGTTTCCTTGGATTCCCAATGGTAATGCAGGCTTGAGATATTGACGCCGGCTGATGCGGCGATCTCGCGCGTCGAGGCCCCCTCGAAGCCCTTGGCAGCGAACACCGCCTCGGCGGCCGCGAGGATGCGCGCCTTCGTCGAGGCGGGCGCCTCACGGGCCTTCGTCAGGGCCGAGCGGGGCACGGCAGACCTCGTGGATTCCGCGCTCTAATCATTTGACCTGCGGGCCTTACGGGATGCCGCTCCCGAGTGTCAAGCAAGGCTGGGGAGCGCCTCGGGCGATCGACGCTGACGCAAACGCGCACGCAAAATTGACATCGAGGGGGCACGTGGTTAGAGACGCGCGCACGTCGCCCGGGCGGGCGCCGTCATCCGGAGGTGGAGTATGCACGAGTGGGATTTGAGCCCGAAGAAGGACGGCGACGAGGACGAGGTCTGGAACGAGGACGCCGAGCCCGCCGAGGCCGACGAGGACGATGACGCGGACAGTGATGACGATGACGACGAGGACGACGATGAAGAGTGGGACGAGGAGTGGGACGACGACGACGACGATGATGATGACGATGACGATGAGAAGGACAAAGACGACGAGGAGTGGTAGGCCGGCGCACCGCGGACGCTAGCGGATCTCGATGCCGCGCGGCGGATTCTATGCCATCCACAACTCGACGATTCGATTCGGGCGCGATGGGAACTGGTACGCGGACGGCGCGCTGATCGTCAATTCCCGTATCGCCGATCTCTTCTCCCGCCACGTCGAGCGCGCGCCGGAGGGTGGATACAGGCTGCGCATCGCCGACGAGAAGGCACCCATCCTCGTCGACGACACCCCCTTCGTGGTGATCGGTGTCAGCGCCGTGGACGACCGGATGCGCATCGAACTCAACGACCGTTCGCAGGAGGATTTGGACCCGGCCACATTGGCCATCGGCGCTGACGAGGTACTTTATTGCCGCGTCAAGGGCGGCGCCGAGGAGGCCCGGTTTCTGCGGGCGGCCTACTACCAGCTCAGCCGGCACATCGTTGCAGCCGAGCACGGAGCTTTTGCTGTCCGCTGCGACGGGCGGATGTGGACCATTGGACGCCGCTAGAGGGACCGCCGGCCTGCACGTCGTGCTCGTGCATCCGGAGATTCCACCCAACACGGGCAGCATCGCGCGCCTGTGCGCGGCGACCGGTGTCGCCTTGCATCTGGTGCGTCCGCTCGGGTTCTCCCTCGAGGACAGGTACCTGAAGCGCGCCGGACTCGATTATTGGCCGCATGTCGATCTGCATGTGCACGAGTCGTGGAATGAAGCGCTAGCGAGCATCGCGCCCCGAACCCTGCTGTGCTTCTCGGCACGGGCGCGGCACAGCTACCTCGCCGCGCCCTTGGCGTCGACGGCGCCGACCGTCCTGGTCTTCGGCAGCGAGACCGGCGGGCTGCCGCCAGCGATTCTCGCCGCGCATCCCGAACAGACCTTTTGCATTCCTATCCTCACCCGCCATGTGCGTAGCCTCAATCTGTCGAACGCCGTGTCGATCGTTGTCTACGAGACTCTACGTCAACGTGGATTGCTCGCATCGGCCGGCCTGGCCGGGTAGGATCCCGCCATGTCCGACGCCGATCTCGCCGAAGTGGAGTTTGCACTCGGCTGGTGCAGCCAGTGCGCGCGTGAGGTGCTGACCGCCGCGGGTCGTGCCGACCACCGTCTCTGTGTCCACTGCGACGGACCGGTGGCGGAGGCGCGGGCCAGCGTGCTCGGCGACGAGTTGGCCACCCGCGGCTACGGAGCGATCGAAGACACCACCGGGTGCGGCCGGCCCGACTGTGGCGGCGGACGCTGCGGGACGCGCCCCACCTCTGAGTGAGGCTGGCGACGAGAACCACATGGCGGGCACCGCCTGCCTGTGGCAACATCGCCGTTCACTATGTCCGGTCCCTTTCGCATCTTGCGAATGGTGGTCGTCGTGGCCTGGGTGGGCCTGATGATCGCGCTGGTTCGCTTTCCAGCAGACGAACCAGGCGTACGCGAGGCAGGGGCTGCGGCTCCCCTCGTAACGCTCGAGCCGAGCGAGGCACGTGAGGGGGGCGATTGGAGCGGCCTGTATATGCGGGGTGCCAAGATCGGCTACGCCCACAGTCAGGTCCGCCCGACCAGGGACGGATTCACGATCGAGGAAACCTCGGCCATGCGGCTCACCATGCTGGGGAAGGAGCAGGCTGTGCGAGCCGTCACCACCGCGGACACCGGACCAGACTGGGCCGTGCGCACCTTTGCGGTCACCATCGACAGCGACCTCGGTCCACTGGCGGTCCGCGGTGAGGTGGTCGGTGACATGCTGCGTCTGCACATGACCACGGCTGGTGAGACGACCGATCAGACCCTGTCGCTCCCAGGCCCGATTTACGTTCCAAGCGCCGCCAGGGAGCGACTGCGGTCGCTCGGGTTGCGCAAGGGCCTGAGGATCGAGTTGCCGGTGTTCGACCCCTCGGCGATGCAGCCGACAATGACGACCCTGACGGTCGGCGATCGCGAGATGATTCGGATCGGATCGCGAGATGTGGCGGTGTGGCGGGTTACGGAAGCCATGCGCGGCATCGAGTCTGTGGTCTGGCTTGATGAGGGCGGGCGTATGCTGCGCGAGCAGGGGCCGATGGGCCTGGAAGTGCGCCGTGAAAGCGCCGCGGATGCGGTCAACGCAGGCTGGACGGAGGCGCCAGTCGATCTCCTTGGCGCCGTGGCCGTGCAGGTGCGGGGCGTGGTCGCGGCGCCGCGTGAGCTCGATCGACTAGAGGTCCGACTGAGCGGGTTGGGAGCGGTACTGCCGCCATCGGACGCACGCCAGCGCTTCGACGGTGACATTCTGACCGTGGCGCGCGAGTCACTGCCGGCCGAAACCTATCCTCTTCCGTATCGTGGTCAGGCGTGGGCCGGCGAGTTGGTCGCGACACCGTTCCTGCAGATCGATCATCCAAGCGTCCAGGCCGCTGCCCGCGCGGCGCTCGCGGAGGCCCGCGACGCGGGCGGTGCGACGGAGCGTTTGCGGCACTGGGTGCGCGCCAATCTTCGCCAGCAGCCGGCGGCGACCATTCCAAACGCCGTGCAGGTCCTGCAGACCCGTGTCGGTGATTGCAATGAGCACGCCGTACTGTTTGCGGCCCTCGCCCGAGTGGTCGGGCTGCCGGCGCGCGTTGTTGCCGGCGTCGTCTACGTCGACGGCGCTTTCCTTTATCACGCCTGGAACGAAGTCTGGCTTGGCCACGGGTGGGTGACCGTCGATACGGCCTTCGACCAAATGCCGGCGGACGCGACCCACCTCAAACTCATTGAGGGGGGCCCCGAGACCCATGCCGATCTCATGGCCCTGGTCGGCAGCCTATCGATCGAGATTCTGCCCGGTGTGCCGGAGGGGTGATGGCCGACGCGCGCCGGTTGCCAACCGTCTCCATGCAGCTCGCCGGACCGGCGGCGCGACCCAAGCGGCATCCCTATCATGCCCTCGTTGCTCCCTTGCTGGCCGTGGGCGAATACCCCACGCCTGACGATGCGGCCTGGCTGCGCCACGGTCTCGATGTGCGCGTTGTCGTATCGTTGCAAGACGATGTGGATCTGCAGCGCAAGGGATTGTGCGCCGCCAGTCTGGCCCAGGCGCTGGCGAGTCATGACATTGTGTGGCACCGGCACCCGGTTGGCGATGGAGATTTGGTGGCCATGGACGGCGCACTCGATCCCGTCGTCCGCCGCCTCGGCCACCACATCGCTGCGGGCGAACGGGTGTATCTGCACTGCAACGCCGGTTTCAACCGCGCGCCGACGGTGGCGATCGCCTACCTGCATCGATACGCGGGCCTGCCCCTCGACGCGGCCTGCGCGACAGTCAAATCCGTCCGCCCTTGTGTCCCCTACATGCAGCTGCTGCGCTCGCGCCGTACCTGACGATCCCGATCGACGGTTCGGCGGCGCTACGGCAGTCTGATCGCCCGGTAGGTCAGAGCGCGCGGCGGACAACTCGCGGCGCGTCGGTCAGGCGTGCGCGCGGTCAGGTGCGGGCCGCGAGCGGACCCGCGATGGGGACGTGAATGCGGAACGTCGCGCCGCGACCGGGGGCGCTGCTCACCTCGATCTCGGCCCCAAGAACCGTGGCTAAACGCTTGACGATGTAGAGGCCGAGGCCGACCCCGCCGGGCGAACTCTCACCGTCGGGAGCCTGCCGGAACATGTCGAAGATCTCCGACAGGTGCTCGGACTTGATACCGACCCCAGAGTCCTGAACGACGAAGGTCATTTGGGTGTCAGAGCGCGGCGATACCGAGACGGTAACCATGCCGTGATGCGTGAACTTCAGGGCGTTGTGCACGAGGTTGCGGAGCAGGATGGCCAGCTTGCTCGGGTCGGTGCGGATGGGTGGCAAGCCCGTGGGGACACGCCAGTTGAGCTCGACGGCGGACTTCCGCCACGCCTGCGGAATCTGTACCTGCAGTTGCTCGAAGAGCGCGCCGATCGCAATGTCACACAGGTCGACCGTCATGAGGCCGCGCTCGAGCCGACTCATGTCGAGCGTCGCCTGAATCAGCTCGAGCAGCTGCAGCGCCTGCTGGCGGACCGTTGCCAGCGTCTCCAGATGATCCTCCGCCAGGTCGCCGAAGGCCCCCTCGAGTTGTAGGTCGGTGTATCCGATGATCACGTTCAGCGGCGTGCGTAGCTCATGCGACATCGTCGCCATGAACTCTTCCTTGAGCTGGTTGGCGGACTGCAGGTCCGCGATCAGGTTGGCGTGGTCCAGCGCCGCGGCGGCGTGCACGCCGATACCGGCGAGAATGCGCGAATCGCGATTGCCGAACCCCGGCTGGCGGTCGCCGCGGGCAGCGAAGAGGAGGCCGCGCAACTGATCACCGCGCTGCAGTCGAACGCCGAGGAGCCCGGTCGCCTTCCACCGTTGCAGCAGGCTGCGCAGCATCGGTTCGCGTACACTGGCAGGCGCCAGCAGCACGACTTTACCGGCCGTGGCGGGACCGAGTGCCGGCACGGTGTCGGGCGGCACCTCGACCTGCCGCAGGTCTGTGGCACAGATCGCCTGGGGGCCCTGAATGGCCCCAACCCGAAAGGTCTCGCTGGCTTCGTCCCAGAGCAAGAGCACGGCACCCACGGCGCGCAGCTGCGACGCAGCGCCGCGGACGATTTGGTCTGCGATGGCGGCGGGTTCGAGCGCCGCCGCCACACCGTGAGCTACCTCCAGAACGGCGCTGGCCACTTCGGTGGTCTCGCGCACCGCGGCGTTCTCCTCCTCCAAGCGCTGGCTCGTATCGCGCAGCTGTTGTCGCTCGCCTCCCGACTGCAGGGCGGCGAGCTGTGCCTTGCGGCGTAGACCGGCCGCCGCGCCCGTGGTGACCAGCAGCAGGAGTACGGCTGTCAGCGGGGCCGGCTGCAATAGCGCGCTGGGCCCGACTGGCAGGAGACGGAGCAGTAACGCGGCGGTGCCTCCGATCGCGGTCAGGGGGATCATTGCCGCACGCTGCGAGGGCAGGAAGGCGACGAATAAGACAGGTGCGGTGAGCACCAACGGTAAGATCGAGTCGGGCAGCAAACCCGGGGACAGGAGGAGGAAGACGCCCGCTGCGAGGGGCAGGGCGATCAGCTCCGGCAGGCGCAGCTGGGTGGCCAGGGACACCAGCACCGGCCCGACGATGATCGCGGCCGCCGCCAGTAACGCGCCAGCCGCGGCCAGCATGGCAGGGGCGCCGGCATCAAAAGAGAGCGACAGTTCGATCTGCGAGGCGGCGGCGATTGCCGCGACGACGATCAGGACGAGCGGCACCGCTCCGAGTAGGTGACGCCGCGCTGCCGACGCCTTGAGGGGGTCCACCGGAGGCGCTCGGAGCGCGCCGGCTTCGCTATGCGGCTCCGCTACCTGCCTCGGGAGCGCCCCCAAGCGCCGCGAAATCCTGCTGACCACCGCCATGTGAGCGCGATGCTGTGCCAGGAGCGTGCCATGCGAGGCGATGGACGGCACGGCGCGATTCCCGCCGCACGCCAACACCACCGCCGCCGGATTGTTGACGCCGTATGGTGCCGCATGCGTGATGAGGGCGCGTTGCGGCGGTGGCGGAGGCGTTGACTCCTGGGACCTGCCCAGCTACGAACGCTCAGCCTTTAAATTGGTCCGGTGAGGCCAGAAAGGGTTCCGATGCGATTCTACCCCTTACACGACAGTCGCGGCTGCTAGGTCCCTCCTCGACGGCGGGGAGACCGATGTATCGCATGGCTTCTGCAGGGCGAGTGGTGCTCGACGCGCGGGGCGTGGAACGCGCGCTGGCGCGCGTCACCCATGAGATCCTTGAGCGCAACAAGGGCGTCGACGATCTGGTCTTCATTGGCGTCCGCTCCCTGGGCGTGCATATCGCCGAGCGCCTGGCGTCCAAGGCGGCCGCCATCGAAGGCGTCCGCGTCCCCAGCGGCATCATCGACATCACCCTGTACCGGGACGACCTCAACCGCGCCGCTCAGCAACCGGAGGTGAAAGGAACCGACATCGAGTTTCCCATCGACGATCGGCAGGTGGTGCTGGTGGACGACGTGCTCTACACCGGCCGCACCGTGCGCGCCGCGCTCGACGCGCTGATGGACTTCGGCCGGCCGCGCAGCGTCCAACTTGCGGTGCTGATCGACCGGGGCCACCGCGAGCTGCCGATCCGGGCGGATTACGTGGGTAAGAACCTGCCCACCGCCAGCAACGAATCGGTAGAGGTTCGGCTCAAGGAGCGCGACGGGACTGACGAGGTCCTGCTGGTGGAAACAGAGGAGGGTTGAGTATGTTCGCTCACCGGCATCTGTTGGGCCTCGCGGGTCTGTCGCGGGACGAGATCCTTCACTTGGTCGACACCGCGGCCTCGTTCAAGGAGATCTCCGAACGCGACATCAAGAAGGTGCCGACCCTGCGCGGCAAGACCATCGTCGGGCTCTTCTACGAGGCGAGCACGCGCACGCGGACCTCGTTCGAGATTGCCGCCAAACGGCTGAGCGCCGACTACGTCAGCATCTCCGCCCCGACGAGCAGCATCAGTAAGGGCGAAACGCTCCTCGACACGGCCCGCAATATCGCCGCCATGCGGCCCGATGCACTGGTGATCCGCCACAGCGCCGCCGGTGCCGCACAGTATCTCGCGACGCGCATCGACTGTCCGGTCATCAACGCCGGCGACGGTGCGCACGAGCACCCAACGCAGGCACTGCTCGACCTACTGACCATGCGCGACCGCGTCGGACGGCTCGAGAATCTGACGGTGGCCATCGTCGGCGATATCCTGCACAGCCGTGTCACCCGCTCGAACGCACATGCGCTGCGGACGCTCGGCAACCGTGTCCGCCTGGTCGGGCCGCCGACGCTCCTGCCGCCTGAGGCGGGAGTCCTCGGCGAAGTGCACCACGACCTGCGCAGTGGCCTGCGAGACGCCGACGTGGTGATGATGTTGCGCCTGCAGCGCGAACGGCAGGGGCGCAACTACCTACCGAGCCTCGACGAATACGCGCGCTACTTCTGCCTCACCCGCAGCGCGCTCGAGGTCGCGCGGCCGGGGGCCGTCGTCATGCACCCCGGCCCCATCAACCGCGGGGTCGAGATCGCCAGCGACGTCGCCGATGGCGCCGCCTCATTGATCATGGAGCAGGTCACCAACGGCGTCGCGGTGCGCATGGCGATTCTGTTTCTGTTTGCCAACCGCGGGCGCGCCGCCGCGACTGACGCGCCCGCCGTCGAGGCCGACGCGCCTGCCGAGCGGCGGCGGAAGGTGGGGTGAGCGTGGGGTCGATCCTCATCACCGGCGGAACCGTGATCGATCCCGCGAATGATCGTCAAGGGGCCTTCGACCTGCGCCTCGCCGATGGCCTCGTCGAGGCGATCGGCGCGCCCGGCACGCTCGCCGCTGCGGACCTGCAGATCGAGGCGGCGGGATGCTGGGTCGTCCCCGGCCTGATCGACATGCACGTCCACCTGCGCGAGCCCGGCCAGGAGTACAAGGAGACCGTCGCGAGCGGCGCGCGGGCCGCCGTCGCCGGTGGGTTCACGGCCGTCGCGTGCATGGCCAACACCAACCCAGTCAATGACAGCGGTGCGGTGACCACCTACATTGTCGAGCAGTCGCGGCGCGCGGATCTGGCCCGCGTTTATCCGATCGGTGCCGTCTCGGTGGGCTTGCTCGGTGACCGTCTGGCGGAGATCGGCGAGATGCATGAGGCAGGTATCGTCGCCGTCTCGGACGACGGGCGCCCGATCATGGACAGCGCCCTGATGCGGCGCGCGCTCGAATACAGTTCGATGTTTGGGCTCGTGGTCAGCGTCCACGAAGAGGACCTCGCGCTGAGTGCCGAGGGCTGCATGAATGAGGGACCGACGGCCTTCCGCCTCGGGCTGAAGGGGATGCCCGCGGCAGCGGAGGAGGCGATGGTGGCGCGCGACATCGCCCTGCTGGAGCGCACCGGCGGGCGCCTGCATATCGCCCATGCCAGTACCGCTGGAACGGTCGATCTCGTGCGCCGCGCCAAGGCTCGCGGGTTGGCCGTCACCGCCGAGGCGACCCCGCACCACTTCACGCTGACCGAGGAGGCCGTGGGCGAATACGACACCAACGCCAAGATGAGCCCGCCGCTACGCCTGGCCAGTGACGTTGCAGCGGTGATCGCCGGCCTCTCCGACGGCACCATCGATGCCATTGCCAGCGACCACGCGCCGCACCATCGCGATGAGAAGGATGTCGAGTTCGAGTGCGCCGCACATGGCATTGTCGGTTTGGAGACTTCGCTGGCCCTCAGTCTGGCCCTGGTGCGCGAGCACGGGTTGACGCCGGCCGCCCTGGTGCGGGCGATGAGCGTGGCGCCGGCCCGAATCCTCGGCGTACCCGGCGGCAGCCTTGCGGTTGGCGGGGCGGCGGATGTGACCGTGATCGACCCCGACGCGAGTTGGTCGGTGGACCCCGACCACTTTCATTCGAAGTCCCGCAACACCCCGTTCGGCGGCTGGAGCCTCAATGGGCAGGCGTGCGCGACGATCGTCGGTGGCGTGCTGAAGTGGCGCGCCGCCGAACCCGCGGCTGGGCGGAGAAAGCGCAGCGCAGCCCAATGAAGGCCCTGCTCGCACTGGCCGACGGTACCGTCTTCGACGGGGACGGATTCGGCGCGGAAGCCGAAGCGGTCGGCGAGGTGGTCTTCAATACCTCGATGACCGGTTACCAGGAGATCCTCACCGATCCGTCGTACTGCGGGCAGTTGGTGGCGATGACCTATCCGGAGATCGGCAACACCGGGGTGAACCGCGAGGACGGTGAGTCGTCCCGCCCATTTGTCGAAGGCTTCATCGTTAAGGAGTACTGGGGGGCACCGAGCAGCTGGCGGGCAACACAGTCGCTCGGCGAGTATCTCGCCGAGCACGGGATCCCCGGCATCCAGGGCCTCGATACGCGCAAGCTGGTGCGGCTCCTGCGCGACAAGGGGGCGCTGAACGGCGTGCTGTCGACACGCGACCTCGATCGCGACCGATTGGTGCGCCTGGCCCGCGAGGCGCCCTCGATGGAGGGCCAGGACCTGGTTCAGCGCGTTACGTGTCACGAGCCGTACGATTGGCACGAGGGGCGTTGGACTCTGGCCAATGGCTACGTCGCTCCGGCCGAGCCTGCACGCTACTTCGTCGTCGCGTACGATTTCGGAATCAAGCGCAACATCCTGCGCAACCTCGTCCAGGCTGGTTGTCGGGTTCGCGTGGTGCCCGCGGCGACGCCGGCCGCCGCCGTGTTGGCGTTGCGGCCGGACGGGGTCTTCCTATCGAACGGTCCCGGCGACCCTGCCGCGGCCCCGTACGCGGCTGAAGCGGTACGCGGACTGTTGGGCAAGACGCCGATCTTCGGCATCTGCCTCGGTCATCAGATCCTCGGTTTGGCGCTGGGCGGCACGACCTACAAGCTCAAGTTCGGCCACCACGGCGGCAATCAACCGGTGATGGACCTGACGACCGGCAAGGTGGAGATCACCAGCCAGAATCACGGCTTCGCGGTCGACGTCGACTCGCTCGGCGGCGGCGCGCAGTTGACGCACGTCAACTTGAACGATCACACCGTCGAAGGACTGCGTCACAAGACGCTGCCGCTGTTCTCCGTGCAGTATCATCCCGAGTCGTCACCCGGGCCGCACGACGCCAACTATCTCTTCGCCCGTTTTATCGACCTGATGGAGTCCGGACGCTGACGCGATGCCGAAACGAACCGACCTCAAGACCATTCTGCTCATCGGCTCGGGCCCCATTGTCATCGGGCAGGCGTGCGAGTTCGATTACTCGGGGACGCAGGCGTGCAAGGCGCTGAAGGAAGAGGGCTACCGCGTCGTGCTCGTCAATTCGAACCCGGCGACGATCATGACGGATCCGGAGTTCGCAGACCGGACCTATGTGGAACCGCTTACCGCGGCGGTCGTCGAGAAGATCATTGCGCGTGAGCGGCCGGATGCGCTTCTGCCCACGGTCGGGGGCCAGACGGCTCTGAACCTGGCGATCGAGTTGGCTGAGTCGGGCGCCCTCGAGCGCCATGGCGTCGAGCTGATTGGCGCCCGCATCGATGCGATCAAGAAGGCCGAGGATCGCGACCTGTTCAAGGCTGCGATGCTACGCATCGGGCTGGCGGTTCCGCCGAGCGGCATCGCGCACACGATGGAGGATGCGCGCGAGATTGGTGCCCGCATCGGGCTGCCGCTGATCATTCGTCCCTCGCGGACGCTGGGCGGCACAGGTGGCAGCATCGCGCTCACCGCCGAGGAGTATGAGCGCTTCGCGGCCGCCGGCCTGGCGGCCTCGCCGATCAGCGAGATCCTCGTCGAGGAATCGATTGCCGGCTGGAAGGAGTACGAGCTCGAGGTCATGCGCGACCACCACGACAACGTGGTGGTCGTCTGTTCGATCGAGAACCTCGACCCGATGGGTGTGCATACCGGCGACAGCATCACCGTCGCACCAGCCCAAACCTTGACAGACAAGGAATACCAGATCCTGCGCGATGCGTCGCTGGCGATCATCCGCGAGATCGGCGTCGACACCGGCGGCTCGAACATCCAGTTTGCCATCCACCCTGGCGACGGCCGCCTGGCGGTGATCGAGATGAACCCGCGCGTCTCGCGCAGTTCGGCGTTGGCCAGCAAGGCGACCGGGTTTCCGATCGCCAAGATTGCCGCCAAGCTCGCCGTCGGTTTCACGCTCGACGAGCTGCGCAACGACATCACGAGAGAGACGCCGGCCAGCTTCGAGCCGACCATCGATTACGTGGTCACCAAGATCCCGCGCTTCACCTTCGAGAAGTTCTCGCAGACGCCGGACTTCCTGACCACCCAAATGAAATCGGTCGGCGAAGCCATGGCGATCGGCCGGACCTTCAAAGAATCGCTGCAAAAGGCGCTGCGCTCACTGGAGGTCGATTCGTTCGGCTTCGACGACAAAGGTCGCGGCCCACGTTGCGATGGGGCGGCGCTGGATGAGAAACTGCGCGTGCCGAACGCGCGCCGCATCTGGTATGTCGCCGACGCGTTCCGCCAGGGGTATACAGTCGAGCGCATCTTCGCGTTGTCGAAGATCGACCCCTGGTTCCTCGAGAACATCCGCCAGATCGTCGCCGAGGAGGCGCAGGTCAGTCTGGCGCCGACGGCCCTGCGGCGCGCCAAGGCGATGGGCTTCTCCGACGTGCGCCTGGCGCAGCTGCTCGGGCGGGAAGAAGAAGAGATCCGCCAGGCGCGACTGGCTGCCGGTATCCGCCCCGTCTTCAAGACGGTCGATACCTGCGGCGCCGAGTTCGTCGCCCACACGCCGTATCTGTACTCCACCTATGATGATGAGGACGAGAGCGCTCCGACGACGCGCAAGAAGATCGTGATCCTCGGCGGGGGGCCGAACCGCATCGGGCAGGGCATCGAGTTCGACTATTGCTGTGTCCATGCCGCCTTCGCGTTGAAGGAGGCCGGATACGAGACCATCATGGTCAACTGCAACCCGGAAACGGTCAGTACGGACTACGACACCTCCGACAAACTCTACTTCGAACCGCTGACGCGCGAGGACGTCCTCAGTATCGTCGAGCGCGAGCAGCCTGCGGGCGTCATCGTCCAGTTCGGCGGTCAGACCCCACTCAAGCTGGCGGTGCCGCTGGAGGCGGCGGGAGTGCCGATCATCGGCACATCGCCGGATGCGATTGATCGCGCCGAGGATCGGCGGCGGTTCTCCGCCCTACTCGACACCTTGGGCCTGCGGCAGCCGCCGAATGGGATCGCCCTGACCGTCGAGGAGGCCGTCACCGCCGCGGCGCGAATCGGTTACCCGGTCCTCGTTCGGCCCTCCTACGTGCTTGGCGGGCGGGCCATGGAGATCGTCTATGAGGAGGCGGCGCTGCGCGTATACATGGACCGTGCGGTCGAGATCGGTCCCGGCCGGCCGGTCCTGGTCGACCGCTTTCTCGAGGACGCCATCGAGCTGGACGTTGACGCGATCAGCGACGGGCGCACCGTGGTCGTCGCTGGTATCATGGAACACATCGAGCGCGCGGGGGTCCATTCGGGGGACAGTGCCTGCTCGCTGCCGACGAACTCCGTCGCGGCGGACGTCCTGGACGATGTTCGCCGACAGGTGGTGGCACTGGCTACCGAGCTCGGCGTCGTCGGTCTGATGAACGTCCAGTTCGCGATCAAGGGCCGCGAGGTGTTCATTCTCGAGGTCAATCCGCGCGCCTCGCGCACCGTTCCGTTTGTCAGCAAGGTCATCGGCGTGTCGCTGGCCAAACTGGCGGCCCGGGTGATGGTGGGAGAAACGCTCGCCGATCTCGGCTTTACGCGGGAGATCGTCCCAAACCATATCGCGGTAAAGGAAGCGGTGTTCCCGTTTGCCAAGTTTCCCGGCGTGGATACCCTCCTCGGTCCTGAGATGCGCTCGACCGGTGAGGTCATGGGCATCGACGTATCGTTCGGGGTCGCCTTCGCCAAGGCGCAGCTCGGCGCCGGCACGGTGCTGCCCCGCGAGGGAACTGTCTTTCTGAGTGTCGAAGACGCTGACAAGACATCCCTGCTGCCGGTGGCGCAGCGACTGGTCGCCGAGGGCTTCCGGCTGATTGGCACTGGCGGTACGGCCACGTTCCTGCAGAACCATGGTGTCGTCATCACCCGCATCAACAAGGTTCAGGATGGGAGCCCGCACGCGGTGGACGAGATCCGCGCCGGGCGCATCCACTTGGTGATCAATACGCCGAAGGGCTCTGGCGCGCAGCGCGATTCGTTCCCGCTGCGCCGCGCGGCATTGGAGTGGAAGGTGCCCTATTTCACCACCATCGCCGGCGCCGCCGCCGCCGCTGAAGGCATCGCGTTCCTGCGCCAGAAGGAACTCGACGTGCGCTCCCTGCAAGAGTTCCACGGCCGCAACTAGGGCGCGGAGTGGCGGGGCCCGCGCAGAACATGGTCGAGGGCGGACTGCTGCAGTTTCTCGCCGCCGTCCGGGGGCCGCTCGAGTTTCTGTGCGCGGCCGGGGCGGAGGCAGTCCAGCGCACGCAGGTCCCGGGGCGGGCATGGGCGGCGCGCGGCCGCGCCTTGCGCGGTGAGCTGCGTGGCGCGCAGCAGCAGGCCCTCGACGACCTCTGCGAGGGGCTCGAGCGGCTCGAGGGCGCCGCGGCGGGCGAGCGGCAGGTGGTGGCAGCCGAGTGCCGCGTCGAGTTGGCCGCCGTCGAAGGGCAGGGCGGTGACGATGTTCCCGCCCAGTACCAGCGGACCGTGGGCGAGGTCCCGGCGCAGTTGGAGCGCTTGCTGCGGCCAGTCCAGTTCGCGAAGGAGGTCGGACCACGCCGCGCGGAGCAGTTGCGTAGGTTCGGGATCGTGACGGTCGAGGATCTCCTCTACCATCTTCCGTTTCGTTACGAGGATCGGCGGCGTGTGCGCGACATCGCCTCGCTGCGGGTGGGGGAGGAGGCGGGGGTCATCGCCGAAGTGGCGCAGGTGACGGAACGGACGGTCGGCGGCGGACGGCGCAAGATTCTCGAGGCGGTTCTGCGCGACGCCACCGGGTTGCTCGCCATGGTCTGGTACCACCATGTGTCCTTCCACCGTGCGCGCTACCGTGTCGGACAACGCCTGCGGGCCTATGGGCGTATCGACCGCAGTCCCGGCGGCGGCAAGCGCATGGTCCACCCGGACGTCGATCTCGATCCCGACGCCGAGACGGGGGCGGGGATTCTGCCGATCTACGAGAAGCCAACCAGCCTCTCTGTCGCGATGATGCGCAAGATCATCCGCCGCGCGGTGGCGGACCATGCCGACGCGGTGCCGAGCGTCATCCCCGAGACGCTGGCCCACGACGTCGGCGTCACCGACCCCGTCACGGCTCTGCGGGCGCTGCATGGGCCGGAGCCGGACGCCGACCTGGAGCGCCTGAATCGCTTCGCAACCGGGGCGCACCGCGCCCTGGTCTTCGATGAGCTGTTCTACCTGCATCTCGGCCTTGGTCTGCGCCGTCGCCAGGCGGCGGTTGAAGAGGGGATTCCCCTGCACGGCACAGGCGCCCTGACGGAGCGGCTGCTGCGCGCGCTGCCGTTCGCGTTGACGGGCGCGCAGCAGCGCGTCATCGCCGCGGTGACTGCCGATATGCGACGCCAGCAGCCGATGCATCGCCTGGTGCAAGGCGATGTCGGTAGCGGCAAGACCATGGTGGGATTGTTCGCCGCCCTCATTGCTCTCGAACAGGGCGAGCAGGTTGCATTCATGGCACCGACCGAGTTGCTGGCGGAACAGCACTTCCAGACCCTCAGCCGGCATGCCGAGGCCCTGGGTCTGCGCATCGCGCTGGTAACGGGCGAGGCCGTACGCGGTGGACGGAAGGCGCTGTATGCCGGGCTCGCCGACGGCGAGATTCAACTCGCCGTGGGGACCCACGCCCTCATTCAGTCCGGCGTCCGCATGCCGCGGCTGGCGCTCGGCATTATCGACGAACAGCACCGCTTTGGCGTTCGTCAGCGCGCCTCGCTGGCGGCCCTGCGCGGTGAGGAAGGACCGGCACCGCACATCCTTCTGATGACCGCGACGCCGATCCCGCGCACACTGGCGATGACCATCTACAGCGACCTCGACGTCTCGCTGCTCGACGAGATGCCACCGGGGCGGACGCCCGTGCGCACGGAACTCGTGAACGAGGCGGCGCGCCGCCAGCTGTATTCGCAGGTGACGGCGCAGCTTTCCGAAGGGCGGCAAGCGTACATCGTGTACCCGCTCGTCGAGGCTTCGGAGACCGAGGATTTGCGCGATGCGACGACGATGGCGCGTGAACTCGGCAAGACCGTGTTCGCCGCGTATCGCGTCGGCCTGCTGCACGGACGCATGAAGGCAGACGAGAAAGAGGCGGTGATGCGGCGCTTTCGTGCCGGGGAGTTGCAGGTACTGTTCAGCACCACCGTGATCGAGGTCGGTGTCGACGTCCCGAACGCCACCGTGATGGTCGTCGAGCACGCCGAACGCTTCGGGCTGTCGCAACTACACCAGTTGCGGGGGCGCGTCGGCCGCGGTACGGACGCGGCGGTCTGCTTCCTGGTGACCCCGTACCTGGGCGATCGCGAGTCCGACACGTTTAAACGCCTCATGGCCATGAAGCGCACCACCGACGGCTTTCGTATTGCGGAAGTGGACCTCGAATTGCGCGGCCCGGGGGATTTTCTCGGGACGCGCCAACATGGTCTGCCCGACTTCCACGTCGCCAGCCTGATGCGCGATACGCGCGTCCTCGCCGAGGCGCGCGACGCGGCGGAGCGCTGGCTGACCAGCGACCCGCGCTTGCGGGCGCCAGAGTCACAACCGTTGCGCCAGGTCCTCGAGCACCGCTGGAAGGGCCGCCTCGGCCTGGCCGAGATCGGCTGACGGCGAGTGGCGGGCCCAGCGGGGCGGGTGGCCCCGGATGGCCGATTTGCCAGCGTCCGGCCAATCGTCTAGGCGATCAGAAATCACGGGCGAAAGCGCTGGTGCGGAGGACATGTGGGAGAGCGGGCGATTCGCATCGGATTGATCGGCTTCGGGACGATCGGCACCGGTGTCATCAAGTTGCTGCAACGACAGCGGGCAAGCATCCGCGACACCCTCGGGGTCGGACTCGAGCTGGTACGCATTGCCGACATCGACACCCGCCGTGATCGTGGGGTGAAACTCGCACGGGGTGTCTTGGTCGGCGACGCGCGCGTCATCCTCGACGACCCCAGCATTGATATCGTCATTGAGCTCATGGGTGGGACCGGATTGGCGCGGCGCTTCATGCTCGAAGCGATTGCCGCCGGCAAGGACGTCGTCACCGCCAACAAGGCCCTGCTCGCGCATCACGGCGACGAGGTGTTCCGCGCCGTCGAAAGGGCCGGTGTCGAGATCGGATTCGAGGCCAGTGTCGGCGGCGGCATCCCTATCATCCGGACTCTCAAGGAAAGTCTCTGCGGCGACCGCCACCAGGCCATTTCCGGCATCGTCAACGGCACCTGTAACTACATCCTCAGCCGCATGAGCGAGGAGGGAGGTGAGTTCGCGGCGGTCCTGAAACGTGCGCAGGCGGATGGCCTTGCCGAGGCGGATCCATCCTTCGACGTCGACGGGATCGATGCCGCTCACAAGCTGGCCCTCTTGATCCAGCTCGCCTTTCGGGTGCGCGTTCCGTTCACGCAGATCGCGGTGGAGGGCATCCGTCATGTCAGCCAGGCCGATATCGCCTTCGCGCGCGAGTTCGGCTACGCGATCAAGTCGATGGCGGTTGCCAAGCGCTGCGGAGACCGGATCGAAGCGTCGGTGCGACCGACGATGGTGCCGCGCCGCCATGCCCTCGCCAGCGTCAATGGGGCCCTCAACGCTATCGCGGTACGTGGCGAGGCGCTCGGCGACACCCTCTATGTCGGGGCCGGGGCCGGGATGATGCCGACCGCGACGGCGGTGGTGGCCGACTTGATGGACGTGGCGCGCAATCGCGTGCACGGTAGCCGCGGCAGGGTGGCCCCGCTCGGCTACCCGCTACGCCTGCAGACGCGCGCGCTAACAGTACCGCCTGACGATCGTCTGGGCGAGTACTACCTCCGCTTCCTGCTGGTGGATCGCCCCGGAGGGCTCGGCCGGATTGCCAGCATCCTCGGCGTACACGACGTATCGATCGCGGCGGTCATACAGCGCGAACGCGAGCACGGGCGGGCCGTTCCGGTGGTCATCCGGACCCATCAGACGCGCGAGCAGGCGCTGCGCCTTGCGGTGCGTGCGATCGACCGCCTGGCCGTGGTCCGTGGCCGCTCGACGGTCATCCGCATTGAGGAAAGTATCGGTTGATGTAGGAAACGCCGCTGTTTCCCAGTATGTTCGGTTCTGGGAGTCAGCGCATCGGTATGGATCGGAATCTCGCTCTCGAAGCAGTACGCGTCACGGAAGCGGCGGCGCTGGCCTCGGCACGCCTGATGGGTCGGGGCGATATCGACGCCACTGATCGCAGCGGCGCCGAGGCGATGCTACGAACCTTTCAGTCGATCGCCATCAACGGCGTCATCGTCATTGGCGACAGCGCCGATAACGAGGATGGGCTGTTGCCCGTTGGGGCGCGCGTCGGCAATGGCATCGGCCCGGAACTTGATGTGGCCCTCGACCCACTCGAGGGTGCGGCGATCTGCGCCACCGGCGGGTACAATGCCCTGTCGATCATCGCCATCGCCGAGCGCGGCGGCTTTCTGCGCTGTCCGGACATGTACATGGACAAGATTGCGGTCGGGCCGGAATCCCGAAACCTCATCAAGCTCGAGCGCAGCCCAACCGCGAATCTGCGCTCTCTCGCCGAGGGGCGCGGCGTATACGTCGCCGACCTGACCGTGGCCATCCTCGATCGGCCGCGCCACGAGAAGCTCATCGAGGAAGTGCGACGGGCGGGCGCGCGCGTACGCTTGCTGCGCGACGGTGACGTCGCCGCGGCGATGGCCACGACCAATCCGGAGTCGGGCATCGACATGCTGATCGGCACCGGCGGCTCGCGGCAGGGTATCCTCACCGCCGCAGCCCTGCGCTGCGCCGCTGGCGACATGCAGGCACGCCTGCGGCCGCGCAACGAGGCCGAGAGTGAACGTGCGCGTGAGGCCGGCATCCGCGACCTCGACAAGGTGTACGAGATCGAAGAGATGGCCTCGGGGAGCGTCATGTTCGCGGGGACCGGTGTGACCAACGGCGACTACCTCGACGGCGTGCGTTTCTTCCGCGGCGGCGCGGCCACCAACTCGGTGGTGATGCGATCGCGCACGCATACGGTGCGGATGCTGCGCTCCGTCCACCGCTTCGACCTCAAACCGGACTACTGAGCATCGCATGAGTTGGACCGCCTGCTATACGACGCCCCTCGAGTTCCAGGCCCATTTGGTGAAGGGATACCTTGAGCAGTACGGCGTCCCCTGCCTGGTCGAGGGGGCGGGGTTCGGCTCGATGACGCTCGGGATCGGCCAGGCGCGGGTGTTGGTGCGGGCCGACTGGGCAGATGTCGCCCACGGTCTGCTGCGCAGCCGCGAACAGGCGGGAGTGGAACCGCCGCGCCTGCGGCTCGTCCGCCGGAGTGACGTCGCATGAATCAGCTCCCTCTCGATGCAGCGATGCCTTTGCAACCGAGCGCGCCCGGCGCGCCGCGCTACAGCACCGTCTCCGACATGGAGATCGAGCCGCTGTACTCGGCCGATCATCTCAACGGCTGGACGTACGAGCAGCAGCTCGGCAATCCGGGCGAGTACCCATTCACGCGCGGAGTCTATCCGACGATGTATCGTGGCAAGGCGTGGACGATGCGCCAGTTCGCCGGTTTCGGGACGCCAGAGGACACCAACCGCCGCTTTCGCTTCCTACTTGATCAAGGCCAGACAGGGCTCTCCACCGCCTTCGATATGCCGACGCTGATGGGGTACGATCCGGACCATCCGCGCGCGCTCGGGGAAGTCGGTCGCGAGGGGGTGTCGGTCTCGACCCTGGCGGACATGGAATCCCTGTTCAATGGTATTCCTCTCGATCAGGTCACCACGTCGATGACGGTTAACTGCTCCGCCAGCGTCATCCTGGCGATGTATTTCGCCATGGCCGAGAAGCGCGGCATACCGCTTTCTGCGCTCGGCGGCACCATCCAGAACGACATGCTGAAGGAGTTCATCGCCCAGAAGGAGTGGATCAGCCCACCCGAGCCGTCCGTACGGGTCATTGTCGACATGATCGAGTTCTGTGCGATGCATGCTCCGAAGTGGCATCCGGTTTCGATCAGCGGCTACCACATCCGCGAAGCCGGCTCGACGGCGGTGCAAGAGCTGGCGTTCACGCTCGCGGATGGCATCGGCTACGTCCAGGCGGCGGTGGAGCGCGGGCTCGACGTTGATCGTTTCGCGCCGCGGCTCTCGTTCTTCTTCAATGTTCATAACGATTTCCTGGAAGAGATCGCCAAGTTCCGCGCCGCTCGCCGCATGTGGGCGCGCATCATGCGCGACCGCTTCGGGGCACGCAGCCCGCGGTCCTGGTTGCTGCGGACACACGCCCAGACGGCGGGCTGCTCGCTGACCGCACAGCAGCCCGTGAATAACGTCGTACGCGTCGCGCTGCAGGCTCTGGCGGCGGTGCTCGGAGGCACCAACTCCCTGCACACCAATTCGATGGACGAGACCCTTGCGCTGCCCAGCGAAGCGGCGGTGCTGACCGCGTTGCGGACACAGCAGATCATCGCCGAGGAAACCGGCGTGGTGAACACCGCGGATCCACTCGGCGGCAGTTACGCGATCGAAGCCCTCACCGACCGCTTGGAGCGCGAGGCCCTCGCGTACATCGACCGGATCGACGCCATGGGAGGAATCGTTCGCGCCATCGAGGTGGGCTTTCCGCAGCAGGAGATCGCGGACGCCTCGTACCACTACCAACGCCAACTGGACCGCGGCGAAAAGGTCGTCGTCGGTGTCAACAAGCACCGCAGCGACGACGGACACACGCTGGAGGTTCTGCGCGTTGGCAATGACGTCGAGCAGACGCAGGCGGCGCGGGTTCGGACGCGCAAGGCGCAACGCGACGCCGCTCTCGTCTCCGCACGTATCGATGCAGTGCGGGAGGCCGCGCGGGACGGGCGCAACCTGATGCCGCCGATCATCGCGGCGGTGCACGCGGAGGTCAGCGTCGGAGAAATCTCCGACGTCTTCCGTGAGGTGTTCGGAGTCTACCGCGATCCGGCGTGGATCTGACGTGGACGATCGGCGTCTCCGCATCCTGATCGCCAAGCCGGGACTGGACGGCCACGATCGCGGCGCCAAGATCATCGCCCGCGCGCTGCGCGATGGCGGGTTCGAGGTCATTTATACCGGCCTGCATCAGACGCCCGAGATGATCGTCGCGGCGGCACTACAGGAGGATGTCGACGCCATTGGCCTGAGCATACTGTCCGGCGCCCACATGACGCTGCTACCGGCGATCATGACGCAGTTGCGGGAGCACGGAGTCGGCGATGTCCCCCTGTTCGGCGGGGGCATCATTCCGCCCGAGGATATCCATGCGCTCAAGGCGCAGGGGGTCCTCGAGGTCTTCACGCCCGGTGCAAGCACCGAGGACATCATCGCCTGGGCGCGTGCGACGCTGAAACCGCGCGAGTGAAGCCCCGGGTCGCACCGACCCTGCCGCCGCGCTAGCGTCTGTGATCATGGAACGTCGCCCCGTCGTCATCATCGGTTCCGGTCCTGCCGGCACGGCGACAGCGATCGCCCTCCACCGACGCGATCCGGGTCTGGCGCGCGAGGTGCTCCTGCTCGAGAAGTCCCGGCATCCGCGCCCGAAGGTGTGCGCCGGGGGGCTGATCCCCGCTGGTCGCCGGTGGCTAGACGAGCACGACGTGGCGTTCACGGTGCCGCACGTCACTGTCGACCGCGCGCGGGTGACGACACCGACGACGACCGTCGAACACGAGGATCGCGATCTCTGCTACGTCATCCGTCGCGCCGAGCTGGATGCGGCACTCGTCGCGGCCGCTCGCGAGCGGGGCGTCGCGGTTCGCGAGGACGAACCGGTCCGGGCTCTGGAACGCGACGGGAGCGGTATGCGGGTGACGAGCAGCCGCGGAGTGTACCAGACCCCGCTGGTGATCGGTGCCGACGGCGCTGGCAGCCTGGTGCGACGGACGATGATCGACGATACACACGCGACGATCGCCCGTGCGGTCATGGCCGACATCCCGGTGGCCAGCACCGCTTGGGACGGATTCGCCGATGCGCGGTACGACTTCGATTTCCGAATGCGTCGCGACGGGTTGCGTGGTTACTTGTGGGCATTCCCATGCCTCATCGGCGGCGTCCCGCACGTCAATGTGGGTGCCTACGCCGTCACCCCGAGCGGTGCCGCACTGGACGCGGCGCTGACCGACTACCTGGTTCAGCACGTCGCCGGGTCGCCGCGCCGCGTCGCATTCCCGATCCACTGGTATCGCCCTGGCGCGCGCGTCGGGAGCGATGCAGCCTGGTTGGTCGGCGACGCGGCCGGCGTCGATCCGCTGATGGGGGAGGGCATCTCGCTGGCCCTCGACTACGGCGAACTGGCGGCGGATGCGATCCTGGCGGCGCGCCGAGCGGGCGACAACAGTGGGGGGACGTATCAGCGAGCCTTCGAGGCCTCGTGGTTGGCTGGCAAGTTGCGGCGCCTCCACTTGGCGACGCGCCTCTTCTACGGCGCGGCGAGCTGGCGCGTGTGTTTCGCGCTCGCGGAGCGCAGCCGCCGACTGCGCGCGGTGGGGCTGCGCTGGTACAACGGTGTTGACGGCTGGGATCGGCGCAGCGGCTGGCAGGCGGCGGCAGCCGTGCTGACCAATCGCATCCGCCCGTAATCGCCCGTGTGGCGCCGAGTCGAAGATGACGCGGGGCGCTGGCTGGCGCTGCTGGCGCCGCCGGCGCGTATCGTCAGCCTGGTGCCGAGCGTCACCGAACTGCTCTGTCACCTCGGCGCCGCATCGCGACTAGTCGGTGTCACGCGATTCTGCACCGAACCGGCGGCGGCCCTTGTCAGCGTGGCGCGGATTGGCGGCACCAAGACCCCGGACTGCGAGCGCATCGTCGCCCTGTCGCCCGATCTGGTGGTGGTAAACAGCGAGGAGAATCAGCGGCAGGACTTCGAGCGTTTGGTGGCGGCAGGGATTACCGTCCTCGTCAGCTTTCCGACCACGGTGGCCGCGGCGGCGGTGTCGATCCGGCGCTTGGGCCGGGCCGTCGATGCCGAGTCGTGCGCCGAGACACTGGCTGGCGCGATCGACGACGCACTGCAGGTGCGCGTCGCGCCGCCGCCGCGGCGCATATTCTGCCCCATCTGGCGGTCGCCGTGGATGTCGTTCAACGGCGACACGTACTGCAGCGATGTTCTCGGCCACGCCGGCGGGGTCAATCTCTGTGCGACAGCGCCGCGGCGATACCCGGAAGTCACGCTGGACGCGATCGCAGCGGCGGCACCGGATGTCATCCTGCTGCCCGATGAGCCGTACGCGTTCTCGGCCCGCCATTTCGAGGTCCTTGCGCCGCTGCATGGGACACCGGCCTGGCGGCGCGGGCGAGTCCACCTCGTCGACGGTAAATCGCTCTCCTGGTACGGTCCTCGTACCGTCGAAGCGCTCCGCGTGTTTCGCGCCATCCTGGCTCCTGCCTGATCCGGCCGCCAGGGAGGCACAGCGCTAACGCCTTGCGCAGTTGCAAGGGCTTGATCGAGTTGCCAGGGAAGCGACGGCCCCACCGCGAGTCGGCATCCAGCCGCATGTACCCCGGAAGCGGGCATGGCGCTTGCTCCGCCGGCAGCCAATGTCGCGGTGCAAGTGCATACAGGGAGATCATCCAGTGATGGACGCCCTGCGGCGGGCAGCCCACCGCGTTGCGAAGTCGTCGGCGTCGGTGGCCCTGTCGGGAGAACCGGGGTCCGGCAAGGAGCACTTCGCGCGTCATGTACACCATCTGGTCGATGCCTCGGCACCGTTCGTGCGCATCGACTGTGGCAATACCTCAGAAGCGCGCATCGAGTGGGCTCTCAGCGATCTTCCTTCGCTGCAAAGCGAGGGCGGTACGGTGTTCCTCGATGCCCTCGACGTGCTGCCATTGGGTTGGCAGCAGCGCCTTGCCAGCCTCCTGCCAGCGGCGCAGAACGGGCAGGGGGCCGGTGGCCGATTCCGGGTCGTCGCCTCGCTAGCAACCAACCTGAGCGGCGCTGCGGGCTCCGGCGCGATCGATACCGCACTGCTGGCGCGTCTCGAACTTGTGGAGATCAGTATTCCGGCATTGCGCCAGCGCCGCACCGATATCCCCGCGCTCGTCGAGTATTTCCTAGGCGTGTACGCCAGCCGCCACGGTATCGCGCGGTGCAGCCTTGACCGAGCGGGGCTTATCCTCCTGTGGCAGCACGATTGGCCTGGCAACGTCCGCGAGTTGGAGGCCGTCCTCGAGCGACTTGCCGTCCTGGGACGGGGCCGCGTCGTCAGTGTCGCCGAATTGACCGCGCTGATGTTCCAGGATCGGTGGTCGTCGTCGCGTCCCGCCGCCGTGTCGCCCGGGCTCGCCTTGCGCCCTGCCGCGGGTTGACGGCCCGGCTCAGACCGCCGCTGTAAGTTGGCGTAGGATCATCTGCACGACCGCCAGAACGATCGCGGCGAGGAACGCCGGCCAGAATCCAGCCACCAGAAAGCCGGGCACCAGCTTCGACGCTAGAATTAACACGATGGCATTGACGACAAACAGAAACAGTCCGAAGGTCACGATGGTCAGCGGAAAGGAAATGATCCTAAGCAGAACTCCCAGAGTTGCGCTGATGAGACCGATGACCACCGACGCGATCATCGCGGTGCCGAAGCTCTGCACCTGAAATCCGCTGACCAACTGTGCGACGATCAGCAGGCTCAACGCGCTCAGCACCCAGTTGAGCAACAGATACATCATGAAGTACCGCTTCCTCTCCGCGTCGGCGGCCGCAGGCGTGTGGAACGCCCGTGTAGCGCTGCGCGGCTGAGGCGGCAAGCGGACGGACGGGTTCAGGACCGGCAGCGGCGACGGATGGTGCGCGGCCAGGTCGCGCGCGGGTATGCGCCGCGGGGGTGATTCCCTTGGACTAAGCCGAGGCGGTCGAGTAGCCCCTTACACGAGATGACGCACGCGCCTGAACGGTTGACTCTGGGCCGGATGCAGAATCCCGTGCGCGGATGCTTGCATGGAAGCGCTGCCGTCGCATCGGTGGTCGGCAGCGTGGTGCTCTGGCGACATGGTGCGCCGGCACACCAGTTCGCCCTGTTGATCTTCACGGCCGGCATGGTCGGGCTGTACACGGTCAGCAGCCTCTATCACTCGGTGCCCTGGCCCGCGCTGTGGAAGGCGCGTATGCAGCGCGCCGACCACGCCATGATCTACGTGCTCATCGCGGCCACCTACACGCCGATCACTTGGATCGTCCTGGATGGATGGTTGCGCACGGTGGTGCTGTGTATGGCTTGGGGCATCGCCGGGTGCGGCATCCTCCAAAAAGTCTTGCTCCCGCACATCGGTGAGTCCTTCGCGATCGCCATGACCACGATACAGGGTTGGTTGGCACTGCCTCTGTTCGTCCCACTGGCACGCCGGCTGCCGTGGCCGGCCCTGTTGCTGATGGGGCTCGGCGGTGTGGTGTACACCATCGGTATGGTGTTCCTCGTCACCGAGCGGCCCCGGCTGTGGCCGCGCGTGTTCTCCTACCACGAGGCGTTCCATGTCTGCGTAGTGGCCGGCAGCGCCGCCCACTACGCGATGATCTTTACCTACGTCGCGCGCTTTGGGGCGGTGTGACGGGCAGCGCGAGTGGGGCCGAAGGCGGGGCGGGGTAAGGGCCGCCTGCCGCGGCGGCATCGGCTACTGAAAAACAGCGCCCCCGGCGCGATTCGAACGCACGACCCCAGGATTAGGAATCCTGTGCTCTATCCACCTGAGCTACGGGGGCCCAAGACCATGCGGGACGTAGCCCAACCCGTGGGGCGAGTCCACATGACCCCTTTAGGGGTAGAGTAGGGTGGTGCCCTTGGCGCGGAAGGGAAGGCTCTGGGACAATTGTACCGCGCCGACCTGAATCGCCAGGCCCATCTGTGGATCGAGCGCGAGGCCGTCGAGGTTCGCGGCTTTGATCTTCAGTGAGTACACCGGCTGCGCACCGCTGCGGTTCGAGGTCAGCCGCACGCTGCCGATGCCGGGAACCGTCGGAGCGACCGTGCCCTGCATCTTGCCGGCCGGTGTGGCGACGAGCGAGCCCGCCGTGGCGGCGAATGAGAGCACCGGGCCGCTCACGGAGCTGAGCGTGACCGCGACGGCGTCGACGGCAGGATCGAAGCTGGTGCCCGGGGGCAGACTGAACAGAGTGCTGATGGAGATGCTGCGTGCGCGCGCCACTGCGCGGCTGACGAGCAGGCCGGTGCCAGGCGAGAACGTCACCGGCAGAGAGCGCGTCTTGGTCATCTTGCCGCTGAAGTCGTAGGCATACGCGCGCAGTTTATGGCGTCCGGCGCTGAGAACTGTCGCGTCGAGGACGAACCCGTACGGTGCGGTGGTCGCGACGGCGTGCAGGCGATTGTCGATGAATAGTTCGACGCGCGCGATTCCCACATCGTCGGCGGCCGTGACGTCGACCGGGACCATGCCCGATACCAGGCTGTCCTTGGCAGGGCTTAGGATCGACACGGTTGGGTCGGCCTGGTCTGCCGGCGGCGCGCCACTACCCCCGGGGACCAACGCGGCGTACGCATCAATGCGGCCGGCGCCGTAGTACGGATCCCAACCGTCGAGGCCGAGATCGACGGCTCCGTTCACGACTCGCTGCACGGCCTCCTGGCGCGTCAGCGTCGGCTGCGCTCCGAGGAGTAGCGCGAAGACGCCTGAGCCGAAGGCGGCAGCTGGTGAGGTGCCGGTCGAGGTGGAGTAGCCGCCCGCCAAGGTGGTGGTCGCCACTTCGACACCCGGCGCGGCGACGCTCACCCAGGCACCGTAGTTGGAGTTGGCCCAACGCGTGTCCGAGGCAGAGATGGCGCTGACCGCAACGACGCCGGGCAAGGCGGCCGGGTAAACCGTCAGGTCGGAGCCAAAGTTGCCCGCGGCGGCGACGACGACGGCGTCATGTGCCAGGGCATAGTCGACCGCGTCCTGCAGCAGGCCCGATTGTGCGGCGCCTGCGAGACTGAGGTTGACGACGCGCGCACCGTGGTCAACGGCGTAGACGATGCCGCTGGCGACGACGCTGTAGGGCCCCTGGCCCTGTCCATCGAGCGCCTTGACCGGCAGAAGCATCGCGTTCGGGGCGACGCCGCTGACACCGATGCCGTTGTCCTGTGCGGCGGCAATGATGCCGCTCATGCGCGTTCCGTGACCGTTGTCGTCGTTCGGCGTGGCGTCGTCGTTGATGAAATCGTAACCGGGAAGCAGCCGGCCCTGGAGATCAGGGTGGGACAGTTCGACGCCGGTGTCGATGACCGCGATCGTGACGCCGGCACCAGTCGATACGCCCCAGGCGGTCGGCGCGCCGACCCGCGGCAGGCCCCATTGCGTGCCATAGAAGGGGTCGTCAGGCACCTCGGCGCTGTGCGCCAGGTAGTCGCGTTCGACGCTCTTGAAGAGGCCGGAGCGCCGTAGTGTCGCTTCGACACCGATCAAGACCCCCTCGTCCACCTCGACCACTGTCGCCCCGAGCGCCCCGAGCACCGTCGCCCGTTGCGCCCCGACGTGCCGCAGCGCGACGCGCATTGCATCATCGCTCAGGCCGGCGCGCTCTCGCAGCAGCAGCCGTCCGGCAACCCGGGCCTCCGGCTCAGCAGCCAGCGCGACTCCGCCAACGACCAAAACAAGTACCGCATACGCGACTATTTGGAGACTCCGCCCAGTCATCACGGACAGGGGCCATTGGCAAGCGCCATGCCACGAGCCTAGTGGGGTCCCGTGCGAGGAGATGTCCCAAGGTGAGGAGAGTCGGCGTCGCACTCTGATGTTCCCGCGTCCGTAAAGTGCCGCCGGATGTCGTTTGAGCCATCGGCTGGCCGGTACCGCGGGCCCGTGGTAGAGGCGCGCCATGCTGACGCGTGCTGAGGCTGAGGCCCTCGAGGATCAGTTGCTGGCGCCGCATGCGATGCGCAGCAACGCCAGCCGGGGCCGCGTCCACCCCGAGGCCGAGCACCCGTTCCGTACCGTTTTCCAGCGCGACCGTGATCGGATCATACACAGCACGGCGTTCCGGCGTCTCGAGTACAAGACGCAGGTCTTCGTCAACCATGAAGGCGACTACTATCGGACGCGCCTGACGCACACGATGGAAGCGGCCCAGATCACGCGCACAATCGCAAAGTCTCTTCGCCTCAACGCGGATCTGGCGGAGGCGGTGGCGCTGGCCCACGATCTTGGGCACACCCCGTTCGGGCACGCCGGCGAGCGCATTCTCGACGAACTGATGGCCCCGTACGGCGGCTTCGAGCACAACGCGCAGAGCCTGCGCATTGTCGACGTACTCGAGGAACGGTACCCAGACTTCCAGGGACTGAATCTGACCTGGGAGGTGCGAGAGGGAATCGTCAAGCACACGCCGCCATACGACAAACCGCTGGCAGCGGCATTTGCCTCAGGGCAGGGGCCGTGCCTCGAGGCTCAACTGGTCGATTATACTGATGAAATTGCCTACAATAGTCACGATATCGACGACGGGATTAAATCGGGCCTGCTGAGCTTTGAGCAGCTCGAGGCGGTGACTCTGTGGCGAGACGCCTACCGGGCCGTTCGCAGTGAACATCCCGCCACCAGCCAGCGCATCTGGCGCTACCAGGCCATTCGGCTGATTATCGACCGCATGGTGACCGACCTGATCGAGAGCTTGGAATCGCGGCTGGCCCGGGAGCGGATCAGCAGCCTTGCGGAGTTGCGCGCCTACGGACGACCCATGGTCGGGTTCAGTCCCGAGTTGGAAGCGCAGCGACTCGAACTCAAGCAATTCCTGATGGACAACCTGTACCGGCACTATCGGGTCATCCGCGTCTTCGAGAAGGCCAAGCGCGTCATGCACGAGCTCTTCGACGCCTACATGAACGAGCCGAAACAGCTGCCGCCGCACATCCTCGATCGGTGCCGCGCCGGATTGGACCTGCCGCGCGTCATCGCCGATTACATCGCCGGAATGACTGATCGATTCGCCCTCGAGGAACACCGCAAGTTGTTCGATCCGGTGGCGACCGGGTGAGGAGGCTCGTAGCGAAACCCGCAGTCAGAACGCCTGAGGTGCCAGATTGCGCAGGCCCACGCACACGTTCTTTTCCTACTTAACGTCCGATAAGGTTGATTATGTAAAATGACCTGCAGTTCCGTCCGCGATAGGTCAGGATCCGATTTTAGCGCCCAGCAGATCCCGTGACGGTAGATCCGGGTACTGCTCGAAGGCCTGGCGATAGAGTTCGCGGGCCTTTTCCGTCTCACCGGCCTGCTCACGAGCTCGCGCCTCACCGAGCAGCGCCTCGCCATTGTACGGTCCGCTGATGCCCCCGGCTTCCCTGTACCGCCCGGCGGCTTCCGCCCACTGTTGCTTGGCTTCGAGGGCGGCGCCCCACGCGACGTAGGCCTGCTGGCGCAGGTACGGGGGCAGGCGGTCTGCCTGCGCCTGCACGGCGGACAGCGCGGCGAGCGCCTTGTCCGCATCCCCTGCCCGAACCGAGGTGCTGATAGCCATGATCGCGGCCACCGACCCGACCGGGGATCCGGACCACCGACCCGAAACGTTCGTTAGCTCAGCAGCAGCGGCGACGAAGTCATTGGATTGCAGCTTCGCCATGGCGCGCGCCAGATCGGCGTTGGCATCGCGTTGCTGGGCGCTGCGGTAGGCCGTGACGATACCAAGACCGAGGAGCAGCAGCACCGCGACGATACCGGCGACGGCGACCCCCTTCTGGTGATGTTGCGCCCAGCCGAACGCATGCGCGGACTGCGTGATGAACTCATCCGGATGCTTGATGTCCTTGCGCGACAGGCGCCCCTTGTCTGCCACGATCGTCTCCCTTTGGATTGGCCGCTGCGAAAGCGGGTGCGGCCGGTCATCTGACCGGGCCGCGGTTGATGCCTTCGCGCGCGGCGCGACGGCGTTCGGTCACATCTTGTACTTGAAATCGTCTGGCGACATCTTTTCTAGAATATCCGACCACTTGTCGGGCGAAACATTGGAGAGATTGCTGTCCGCCGAAGCCTCCGACTGCTGCAACACGCTGGACGCCTCCAGCACTCGCTTGGCGACAAAGATCGGGCTCTTCGAGCGCAGCGCCAGCGAGATCGCGTCGCTCGGCCGGGAGTCGATCGCCCGCGGCGTCCCGTCGATGACGAGGTTGATGGTGGCGAAATACGTGTTGTCGCGAAGGTCGGAGATTTCGATGCTCTGGACGGTGGCCCCGAGCTCCCCGATCAGATTACGCAGCAGATCATGCGTCATCGGGCGGGCCATCTGGATGCCTTCGAGCTCGGTCGCAATCGCGGTCGCTTCGAGCAACCCGATCCAGATCGGAAGATTCAGCTTGTTCTCGTCGTCGCGCAGAATCACGATCGGCGTCTTCGTCGCTGGGTCGAGGGTCAGAGCCCCCACACTCATGGGAATCGCGTCGTCCACGCTCATGGGCACACTCCTGGTTGAATAGTGCCCAGAAAGGGTTCCGTCGGTCAACGCGTTTTCCGAGCGCTCAGCGGACCAGGCGATCGACGACGCGGTACAGTTGGTTGAGGTTCCGACACTCCTCGACCATGTCGCAGAACGGCAGATAGCGGTCCATCTCGCTGTCCCCGAAGCCCCAGGTGAGTCGACTCTCCGGATTGAGCCAGATCAACTGCTTGGCGCGCGCCTGGATGTCGCGCAGGACCCATTCGTGCGGGGCGTTGTAGTTGTTGCGGGCGTCCCCGAGCACGATGACCGTGGTGCGGTTGTTCACCACCGCAAGGTGGTCGCGATGGAAGAGCTTGAAGGCGCGCCCAAAGTCGGAATGGGCAAACACGTTGATGACCGAGCCCGTCAATGCCCGTTCAATGGCGTCCTGCGTTTCGTTCTCCTCAAACAGTTGAGTGATCTCGCCGAGGTCGCTGACGAAGACGAAGCTGCGCACCCGCGAGTACAGATCCTGCAGCGAATACACGAACTGCAACATGAAGCGTGAGACATTCCGAACCGAATCGGAGACATCGCACAAAACCAGCACCTGCGGCTTGTCCTTGATCTTGCGGTCGAAGACGATCCGGAACGGTACGCCGCCGTACTGGAGATTCTTGCGCAGTGTGGCGCTGATGTCGAACTTGCCGCGCTTGCCGCGCTTGCGGCGGATCGACACCACGTTCTTCAGCCGCTGCGCGAGCTTGGTCACGGCTTCGCGCATACGCCGCAGTTCGTCCTCGGAGAGGTAGTAGAAGCTCTTCTCGGCGAGACTGGCCAGGCGCGTCCGCTCCCGCTGTGCCTGGTCGCGCTTCTCGAGTTCCAACCGCACGGTCCGGCGGATCATTTCGCGCAGGTCGCGTAGTCGTTGATCGATGAAGCGCTGCATCGCTTCGGTGAGATCTGGCGCCGCCCCGGCGGCGGCGATCTGCTGCTTCACCTGCTCCAGCTCCTCCGCCAGACCGCCAAGCCCGAGGCTCTGTGCCGTGCTGTGACTATACCGTCCCTCCTGATACGAGCGCTCGATCCCCTGAGCGTTGGCCTGATCAGCGGCCTGGCGCAGCAGGCGCTCGAGCCGCCCGGTGTCGTTCTGGAGCAGGGCTCCGGCGAGGTCGGAGAGATTGACGTCCAGGTCCTTCAGCAACGCGGCCAGCTGCTCGATCAGCGACTGGAACTCCTGTGGCGAGAGTTCCAGTGCCTGCATCGCGGCGGTTGTGCTGTCGCCGATCGCGCTGCCGAGGCCGGTGAAGAACAGGTCGAACAGCTCCTCGTAGACGGGAACGTCAACCGAGCGCTTCACCATGGTCGCGCGCAGCGCGTCCTTGAGCGCCTCGCGCTCGCCGATGCCCAGCTCGCCGAGCGCGTGGAAGGCATCGAGATGCTCCGACATGGAGACGCGCAGTCCGTTGGCGCGCAGCAGCGCCGTGAAATCGATGATCTTGCGGTCCATCACCTAGTGCGGCACGTCTTTGTCGTCGCCCTGCCCCGCCCCAGCCCGCGCACGCTGCGCCTGTAAGTAGGCCTTGAGATCGTCCTGCGCCTTGCGCATGTCCCCTTCGTATTTGAGGATCGCGCTCAGCGTGTCTTCGACCAGGGTCTCGTCGAGTTCCTCGGCGTTGAGCAGGGTCAGCGTGCGCGCCCAGTCGAGCGTCTCGCTGATGCTGGGCACCTTCTTGAGGTCAAGGGCGCGTATGCGCGACACCGCATCGACCACCTGCGTTGCGAGCTTCTCGCTGATCCCGGGCACTTTGAGGCGCACGATCTGAAGTTCCTGCGCGCTGGGCGGGAAATCAATGAACAGGTGCAGACAGCGACGCTTCAGCGCGTCGGAGAGCTCCCGCGCGTTGTTGCTGGTCAGCAGGACGATCGGGATATGCGTCGCCCGCAGGGTCCCGAGTTCGGGCACGCTGACGGTGAAGTCGCTCAGCACCTCCAGCAGAAAGGCCTCGAACTCGCTGTCCGATTTGTCGATCTCATCGATCAGCAGGACGCTCTGTTGCGGCGAGGTGATTGAGCGCAGCAGCGGCCGCGGCAAGATGAAACGGTCGGAGAAGAATACGTCGTCCTGGGTCGCGATGCGGTCGACCGCCTCGCGCAACGACGCGGCGCCCCCGATCACCTCACTGATCTTGTCCTTGAGGATCTGGGTATAGAGCAGCTGCTTGGCATACTCCCACTCGTACAGGGCCTTGGCCTCGTCGAGCCCCTCGTAGCATTGCAGCCGAATCAGATTGAGACCGAGCGAAGCGGCAACCACTTTGGCGAGCTCGGTCTTGCCAACACCGGCGGGCCCCTCGATCAAAATCGGCTTGTCGAGGTGCGTGGCGATGTACACCACCGTCGCGATCCGTCGGCTGCAAATGTAGTTCTGGGCGGCGAACCGCTCGATGACGTCTTCTATACTGGAGAACATGCCGGCTCCGGATGCGTGGTCAGGTGGACTCGAGGTTCGACCGGGCTACCATAGGGGGTGTGGGGGTACAATCGACCGACATGAGCTTGCCCGCCGGCATGCGCATCGGGTAGCCAAGGCTCGTGTGCACACTCGCGGCGTATGTCGGCGCTTCCCCGACACTGCCACTCGTGGTGGCCGCGAATCGCGACGAGTTCCTCAATCGACCGAGTAGCGAACCGTCCATTCTGGCTGTCGACCCCTGGGTGGTGGCTGGCCAGGATCTCAACGCCGGAGGAACTTGGTTCGGCGTCAGCCAGGCGGGATTGATCGTTGGTCTGCTGAATCGCCGCAGCCCCGCCGGCCCCGATCCGACGCGTCGCTCGCGCGGGTTGCTCTGCCTCGAGATGTTGCAGCAGCCGGATGTGACAGCCGTCCGCGCGGCGCTCGCCCAGACGCAAGCGGCTGAGTACAACCCGTTCAACCTGCTGGTTGGGGACCGTCACCTGGCGATCGTCGCGACCAGTGTCGGTGAACGCATTCAGGTTGCGGTCCTGCCGCCGGGATTACACCTCCTCACGAATCTCGACCTCAACGACCCGACGTGCCCTCGCATCGCTGCTGCCTCGGAGCGCTTCCGTGGCCTCCCGATCGGAACCGATCCGACAAACCTAGTCGTGCCACTGCACCGCATCCTGGCCGACCACACGACGGCGCTCGATCCACGCGCATCACAAATCGACACCTTGTGCGTCCACCGGGGCGGCTATGGAACCCGGTCTTCTTCAATCGCGGCCTTGTCCCGCGACGGAGCGCTGCGCTACTGGCATGCCCCCGGTCCGCCCTGCCAAGCCATGTTTGCTGAGGTAAGTTTACCTCCAACCTGCGCCGGCAATCGTTGGTAGACAAGCCGATGGCAACCCTTTACGCTCCATCGCGCGTCGGTTGCGGAGGGGTGATGGGGCGTGGATGGAAGACATGCGCGTGCGCGGTATTGCTCCTGGGCAGCGGCTGCGTGCGAAGGGTTCTACCCCCAACGCAACCAGTTCCCCTGCCGGAGAGCATCCCCGGCGCGGCGACGAGCCCCCGGGCATTGACACCGGCCGCTAGTGTCGCCGCTGCGGCTCCGGTGCCGCGGAGCGCACCCGCTGCAGCGTCCGCCACGGCGACGGACGGCGCCGGAGCGTCCGCGTCACCAAGTACTGAGCAGATTCGTACCCTCGAGGCTCAACTTGCCGCACGCGACCGCGAGATTGCCGCCGTGCGAGGCGAACTCGGGACGGTACGCGAGCAAGCGGCAGGTCGTACCGGGACGGCGGCGACGGGTGCCGGGACGAGTGGAGCGGGCGCTGGGGGAGCCGTCGCAGCGCTGGCCGCCGCAGAACAGCAGATCGCGTCCCTCCAATCGCGGCTCGAGGTAGAGATCCAACGCCGCAAAGATGTCGAGGCCGAGATGACGCGCGTCCTCGAGGAAACATCGGCTGGTCCGTACGATCGCGCGGACAACGCCAGCGAAGCGCGCTTGCGGCAGGAATTGAATGCGGCACACGCCGAGATTGCAGATCTTCGCACCACCATCAAGACAGAGCGACGCCAGCGCAGCGACCTCGAGCGCCGCTTCGCGGCGCTCGAGGCGCGCGCTGGTTCGGGGAGTGAAGGAACGACTGGCGGCGAGGAACTGGCCGCGCTCAAGGAGCGGCAGCGGCGCGTCTTGGCGAGCATTCGACAGGATCTCGAGGCGAGTCGAGAGCGCGAGATCGAACTGCGCGCGACGCTCGAGCGGACGCAAGGCAGCGAGGGGACCGTGCTGGCGACCGAGGTGACCGGCCTCAGGGCAGAGAATGCCGCGCTGCAACGCCGTCTCGATGAAGAGCACAAACGCAACCAAGCGCTTGCGCAGAAGGTCAAGCTCGCCGGCCGCGTTACCGATCTTATATTCAAGATGCAGAGTAGCGGTGCCGTACAGGCCGCCCCTGCCCTGCCGGCGCGCTGATCAGGGCGTAGGACACCCCGTCAGGGCGGCGTTCACCGCTTGGATCAGTTCGTTGACGGTAACCGTGCCGTCACCGTTAGTGTCGAACGCCGGGCACTCGCTGATCGGGGCACTGCCGAGCGAGATGTTGACGCCGACGATCAGTTCGTTGACCGCCACCTGGCCGTCGCCGTTGCAGTCACCAGGGCAGACCGGCACGGTTCCACACATGCACGCCGCGGGGCAGTCGCCCTCAGCGATGTCCACGCACCCGCCGTCCCAGAGGTCGTCGCAACAGAAGCCGTCGACCGTGCAGACGCAGTCCTGGCAGGCGCTGTCGCCGCAACCGCTCTCCTCGCGCGCTTCACAACAGTCGCTTGGAGCACAGGCGTTGCAACGCGCGGCGCATTCGGCGGCGGCGACATCGGCGCAGCGACCATCCCACTGGTCCGAACAGCACAGGGGGTCAACCCCGCAGACGCAGTCCTGGCAGACCTCAGTTTCGCAACCCCCGCTATCGTGCGCGGCGCAACAATCCCCGGCGTCCTCACACATGCAGTCGATGGGGCAATCGAATTCCGCCTCGTCAGCGCAGCGCTGATCCCACGCATCGGTGCAACACGCCGCGTCGAGGTCGCACACACAGGATTTGCAGCGCACGTCGTCGCAGCTCACGCCCGCATGCTCTGCGCAGCAGTCTCCGGGCGCGGCGCAGGCACACGCTAGCGCGCAATCCAGAGCAGCTTCCTCGGCGCAGGTCGCGTCCCAGCGGCCGCTACAACAAGCGGGATCCACCGTGCAGACGCAGACCTGGCAGGCGGGTTCGTTACACCCAGGTCCGGCGTGATCGGAACAGCAGTCACCACCCGGTGTCGGCACCGGAGTGGGAGTTGGTGTCGCCGGAGGCAGGCAGGGACAACTATCGAGGCAGGCGTCCAATACCTCGAGGACACAACTCGCGTCCCACACTCCCGTGCAACAGAGGCTATCCCCAGCACATACGCACGCCTGACAGGCGGGAACATCGCATCCCGGACCAGCATGCGGGCTGCAGCAGTCCCCACCGGGCGTCGGCGTCGGCGAGGGCGTGCGATCACACCCGCACTCCGCCACGCAATCCGCCGTCGCCGCCGCGACACAGAACTGGTCCCACCCTGCAACGCAACACACTCCCTGCGCAGGGAGATCGCAGACACAAGCACTGCAGGCAGCCGAATCACAGCCCGCACCGGCATGAATGGAGCAACAGTCGCCACCCGGCGTCGGGGTCGGTGTCTGGGCTGAAACGCTCTGGCCGATCAGGAGAAGCGACGCCGCCAGGACTACGAACCGATAACGCCAAGCGGTAACCAACTGTGACGTTGTGTCAGTGTATCGCACGCGAACCCCCAGAAGCCGACAAATTCAACCATAGCCCGTCCCGGTCCTTCACGGAACGGGAATCGGGCTGCAGAAACGAAGAGGGGGCCAGGTCTCTCGACCTGGCCCCCTCTCGCGTACATGTGATGACGTCTAGTTTTCTCAGCGCCCGAAGTCGCAGGACACCGGACCGATAGAAATCAACTCTCCACCGGGACCCGTCGCGGAGGCCGAGGCGCTGATCGAGAGTTCAGCATCCGAGTCCAACGAATACCGGAAGGCGGCGGTGCCTCCGTCCGGCAACGTGCGCGAAAGGCCCGGAGCGCTGTTCAGGCTGAACGAACCACCCTGGATATCCAGCGCGTGTGCGTTGAGGCCGGAGAGCGCCGCACCGGATGCATTCTCTACAACGAGCGTGACGTGAATCAGGTTGTCCTTCGCCGCAGGACCGCCCTTGTCAATGGCGCCGCAGTACGCCGAGACCCCACCTGCCGAGAACTCGGGCGGCGGTGCCTCAGGCAGCGGCGTACGCGTAGGACGCGCGGTGCTGGTCGGCTTGCTCGTCCGCTCATCGTCCCCACCGGGCGTCCGCGTTGAACGCTCAGTCGGAGTCGGCTTACGGGTTCGCTCATCATCGCCACCGGGGGTGCGGGTCGGACGCTCCGTGGAGGTGGGCTTACGGGTACGCTCATCGTCACCGCCGGGAGTGCGCGTAGGACGCTCCGTCGATGTCGGCTTGCGGGTGCGATCCTCTTCGCCTCCAGGCGTCCGGGTCGGGCGCTCCGTGCTGGTAGGCTTACGGGTCCGGTCCTCTTCACCGCCCGGCGTGCGGGTGGGGCGTTCGGTGGAGGTCGGCTTGCGCGTGCGATCCTCTTCAAGGATCGGGGTGCGCGTCGGCTTCTCGGTCGAGGTGGGCTTACGGGTCCGGTCCTCTTCACCACCCGGCGTCCGGGTGGGACGTTCGGTGGAGGTCGGCTTGCGCGTGCGGTCCTCTTCAAGGATCGGGGTGCGCGTCGGCTTCTCGGTCGAGGTGGGCTTGCGAGTGCGATCCTCTTCACCGCCCGGCGTGCGGGTGGGGCGTTCGGTGGAGGTCGGCTTGCGCGTGCGATCCTCTTCGACGATCGGAGTGCTGGTCGGACGCTCAGTACTTGTCGGCTTGCGCGTCCGCGTCTCGCCGACGATCGGGGTGCTTGTCGGTCGCTCAGTACTTGTCGGCTTGCGCGTCCGGGTCTCTCCGACGAGAGGTGTGCTGGTCGGGCGAGCGGTGCTGGTCGGCTTGCGCGTCCGCGTCTCGCCGACGATCGGGGTGCTTGTCGGTCGCCCAGTGCTGGTCGGCTTGCGCGTCCGCGTCTCGCCGACGAGCGGGGTGCTTGTCGGCCGCCCAGTGCTGGTCGGCTTCCGAGTGCGCGTCTCACCAACAACCGGCGTGCTTGTCGGACGCGACGTACTGGTTGGCTTGCGGGTCCGCGTCTCCCCGACGACAGGTGTGCTCGTCTCTCGCGGCGTGCTGCTCGGCTTCCGGGTCCGTTCCTCGCCGACGACCGGCGTACTGGTCGGCCGCGGGGTGTTGGTCGGCTTTCGGGTTTCGATCCCCTGCGCTCCCGCCATTGCCGCCGTCAGCAGAACAATGGCGATTGCGCCGGCGTGTCTCCCCACCTTGAACCTCAACATGCCCTATCCTCCCTGTCCGGAGCCGTGCAGCCTCGAGCGTTATGCTCACGTATTTCGGTGGCCGAGTCGTCCCCACGACTCGCAATCCCGATATACGCTGTCCCAGCTACACACCCTGAGTCCCCCTGAAAACCTGACAAAAGCTATCACTTCCGACGCCACGTCTATTGGTTCCGCTTCTCATTAGTCAAGGAGTTTCATGCTGATGAGAATCTTTCTGCTCGTTTCCCGACTTGATCACGGGACCACGACCTCGGCGCGGGCCACATTGTTGGCGTAATTGTGTTCCGGGATCACGTGGGCCGGGTTGATGACCACCTCGAGGACGTATCGTCCCGAGGGCACCCCGGTGATGTCGATCCACTGGCAGTCCAGGCCGCGGTGGTACACGTCCGCCCAGCCGGCGCTGATGCCCTGGAACCCGCAGTGCACGAACTGTGGGGTCGGGTCACCACGCAGGCCCGGGGGTTGCCACAGATCGACCAAGCAGAACGCCTGCTTATGGCCACGGGCGACGATATTGCCGGACATGTCGAGAAGCCGATAATCCGCGTACTCCTTGAAATGATAGTGGTCGTGGCAGGCCGAGTACTCGAACGTACTGCTGCTGCGGGGATCCCCCAGGAACACGTCGCCGGGCCCGTAGTTGGGCGTCGTCGAGTTGAAGCGCAGCAGTTTGCGCTGGCCGGGTCCGTCGACACAGCCTTCGAAGACCGCGCAGTGGTCAGGCGCGAAATTGCGCGTTTCGATCAGCAGCGATTCGCGCATGTCGACCTCGTCGATGCCGAGGTCGGGCAGCACCCCGCCGGCCGTACCGAGTTGGACGGAACACTCGATCTTGCCGGTCGAAATGCGCTCGGAAGTGGCTCGCGAGCCCTTGCCCTCGAACTGGATCTTGACCTCGCCATTGCCCAGGAATCGGGCTTCGAACGCGAACTCCCTGCGCGCCCCGGGTGTCAGCTGGCGAACGTTGCGTGGCGCCGGGCCGCGCAGCTCGAGCATCGTCGCCGTGCCCGTGGTCGTCTTGGTAATGAAGAATGCTTCGACGTTCTCAAGAGTCTCGCGCGATCCGTTGCGCAGTTCCAGGGTCATGTTCCCCTGCGCTCCAGGGTGAATCGAGCAGGTTCCAGAGAAGCTCGAGGGGTCAAAGTTGGCCACATCGGCGCCGGTCACACCGCAGTCCACGAGGCCGGTACGGAACGCCCCTCCCGGCCCGTTGGCAGAGGCGGTAGCGCTGAATCCCATCGTCCCGCCCGGGCTCAGACGGCCGTTCCACTGAAACGCCGCGCTGGTGCCGGGCCGCAGCACAGCCACCGAACCCGGGCTCGGCCCGGTGCGATCGAAGAACAGCGAGCCGCCTTCGGGCTGCAAGCTTAGTGGGCTGGCGCCGAGGCCGCTCAACTCGAACTGGGTGCGATTCTCGACCACCATCGTGATCATCACGAGGTCGATGTTGCGCCGTAAACTGCAGTTCGCCACCAGCCCGCCGGCCGGCCCTTGGCCGCCGGTCGGCGTCGCAGTCGGTGCCACGTTTGGAGGGGTGCGGGTGGGGCGGCCCGTAGGATTGCCGCCCTGCGTGCGGGTCGGGCGAGCCTGCACCGGAGTGCGCGTCGGCTGCGGCCGGGTAGCGGTTGCGGTCGCCGATGGGCGCACGGGTTGCGTGCGACTCGGTGTGCGGGTCGGGTCCACCACCGGCGTGCGGGTCGGGCGGCTCTCGATCGGCGTCCGCGTCGGGCGTGCCGCCGTCGCGGTGCGAGTGGCCGGGGCCCGGGTGGCGGTCGCCGGGGGTCGGTTGGCGGTGGCGGTGGACGTCGGGTCCAGACGCGGGGTGCGCGTCGGCCGCGACTGAATCGGCGTGCGCGTCGGCCGAGCGGCGGTGTGCGTGGCCGTCGGCTGGCTGACACCCGGAGTGTTCGTCGGGCGATTTTGCGGCGTATTCGTCGGCGGCTGCTGGTTGCCAGGGTTGCCGACTGCCACGCGATTGCAGTTCACGATACCGGTCGACTCGATGTGCCCGTCTTCGAACTCGGCGAAGACCTCAACCGAGAGATCGAGGTAGCCATCGCCGTACAAGCGGCCGCGCCACTCGAACGACGAACGCTTGCCAGGCAGGATCTCACGCGCCGGGCGCGGAAAGCTCTGTATGAAGAATGTGGCGGTGCCGGAGGCTCCCGCAAGGAGGTCCGACGGGGTGATGTCCGTGATCGAGCCGCTCCAGAGGTTTTCCACCGTAACGGTCATCGTGCCCCGTCCGGCCTGATTCGTCACGTCGCAGGTGCCACGAACCTTGCCGGTACCGTCGTGCGCTCGCACCGGACCGGCGGCCAAAGCAGTGAGCAATGCTGAAGCGGTGACTACCGCCGCTCGTGAAATCACCCCTAATCCGTAGCTCACGTCATCTCCCCCATTCCGTCCCGCGCAGTCATTGCCCGTCCGCTCGGAACCCCCCGACCCATCTCGTCCCGATGAGCATAGCGAACGAACTGGGGTTCGGACACCACGCTACCCCTTCTTTAACTGGGACGGCGATGGGGAAGTCAATCCATTTGTCCGGATGGCGCGGCGGGAGCCGCCTAATTGCCGCCGCGGAGGGCCAACTCGCGCGCCTGGAGGCGCTGGATCTCGTCGCGCAGAATCGCGGCATGCTCGAACTCCAAGGCCGCTGCCGCTTCCCGCATCTCCTTGCGCAGCGCCGATACGCGGCCTGGAATCTGTGCCACTGGGACGTACTCGCCCTCATCCTCCGCGACCATCGGCAGGTCGGCGTAATCGAGTTCGCCGGCCTCGACGAGGGCGCCGCCGATGGCCTTACGAATGGTCGTGGGGGTGATGCCGTGCTCGCGATTGTGGGCCTCCTGCACGGCCCGACGCCGGGTGGTTTCGTCGATCGCGGAACGCATGGATCCGGTCACAGTGTCGGCGTACAAAATCACCGTCCCGTTCGCGTTGCGGGCGGCGCGACCGATCGTCTGGATCAAGGAACGCTCGGAGCGCAGGAAACCCTCCTTGTCGGCGTCGAGAATAGCGACCAACGACACCTCCGGCAGGTCGAGCCCCTCGCGCAGCAGGTTGATGCCGACCAATACGTCGAAAACCCCCTTGCGCAGGTCGCGGATGATCTCGACTCGCTCGAGGGTTTCGATGTCGGAGTGCAGGTAACGCACCTTGATACCCAACTCGAGGTAGTAATCGGTAAGGTCCTCGGCCATCTTCTTGGTCAGGGTCGTCACCAGAACGCGCTCGTTCACGGCGACGCGGCGGCGAATCTCGTCGAGCAGGTCGTCAACCTGTTGCCGCGCCGGCCGCACGGAGATCTCCGGGTCCAACAGCCCGGTCGGTCGAATGAGCTGCTCGACGACGATGCCGCCCGCCTGCTGGCGCTCGTAGTCGCTCGGTGTCGCCGAGACGTAGAGGACCTGGTGCGCTAGCGCCTCCCATTCCGCAAAACTGAGGGGCCGGTTGTCGAGTGCCGACGGCAGGCGGAAGCCGAACTCGACCAGCGTCTCCTTGCGCGATCGGTCGCCGCGGTACATCCCACCGATCTGCGGTACCGTCACATGGCTCTCGTCGACGACCAGCAGGTAGTCGTCCGGGAAATAGTTGATCAACGTCGGCGGCGCCTCGCCGGGGGCGCGCCCGGTCAGGTGGCGTGAGTAGTTCTCGATCCCGGGACAGAAGCCCATCTCCTCGAGCAGCTCGAGGTCGTACATGGTCCGCTGTTCGAGGCGCTGGGCCTCGAGCAGCTTGGCCTCGCCGCGCAGTGCCTGCAGGCGGGTCTGCAACTCGGCACGTATGCTGTCGACCGCCCGCTTCCGCTGCTCCGGCTGCGTCACGTAGTGGCTTGCCGGATAGATGGCCACGCGGTCGAGTCCACGCAGCGTCTTGCCGCGCAGGGGGTCAATCTCGGCGATGCGCTCGATCTCATCGCCGAACAGTTCGATGCGCAAGGCCTGGCCATCCTCGTATGCCGGGTAGATCTCGACCACGTCTCCGCGCACGCGAAAGGTGCCACGATGGAAGTCGTAATCGTTGCGCTCGTATTGAATTTCCACCAAACGACGCAACAGTTGGTCGCGGTCAACGCGCTCGCCGCGCTCGAGAAAGACGAGCATGTCGAAGTACGCCTCCGGGGAGCCGAGGCCGTAGATGCATGACACGCTGGCGACGATCAGTACGTCGCGCCGCTCGAGGAGGGCCTTGGTCGCCGAGTGTCGCATCTTGTCGATCTCGTCATTGATCGCCGAGTCCTTCTCGATGAACGTGTCGGTGCTCGGGACGTACGCTTCGGGCTGGTAGTAGTCGTAGTAGCTGACGAAGTAGCGCACGGCATTACGCGGGAAGAGCACCTTGAACTCGCTGTATAGTTGCGCCGCGAGGGTCTTGTTCGGCGCGATGACCAGGGTTGGGCGCTGCAGCGCTTGCACAACGTGCGCGGTCGTAAAGGTCTTTCCGGAGCCGGTGACGCCGAGCAGCACTTGCGCCCGCTGCCCGCTGCGCGCGGCCGCGACCAACGCCGCGATGGCGCGCGGTTGGTCGCCCTGGGGCGTGAACTCGGACTCGAGCTCAAAGCGCCCCTCGTTCGGCACGACGCGCGGCGCGCGGCGCTGCGTCCCGGTTGGCTGCACCGCATCCATGTGGCTGCGCGTGTCGGGCTCGTCCTGATGGCGCGTGCTCACGTCGCCTCGCGCGCGGCGAGCCAGGCCTGCGCGGCGGTGGCGGTCGCCGCCGCGGCATCCGCACTGAGGCGGCCGCGCAGCTGCTCGACGCGCAAGAGGACGAAGTAGGTCTGCACGGCGTCATCCAGACAGTAGCGGTGGATGGTATCCCAGGCGCCGCGCTCCCAGAGGCGCTGCACATCGGCACCGGAGACGTCGGACTTACCCCTCAAGCCGGCCAGTTTGGCGATCAGGTCGAGGCCGCCTCGCAACCGAACCGCGCCGTGGTTGCCGAACCAGTCGAAGAGGTCGAGGTGGCGCCCGAAGCGCTGCCGCAGTCCGTTGCGCTCGCCGCCGAAGTAGCGCGGCGCCGACAGTCCGTAGTGCAGAGCCCGCAGCTCGAGCACCGGTAGATCAAAGCCGCGCCCATTGTACGACACCAACTGGCCGTCGAAGGCTTCGAGGCGGCTCCAGAATTCGCCTACCAGGCCCTCCTCGCCGAGGCGGTCGGCGCCGAGCACCTCGACACTGCGCAGCGCGAGGTCGTCGCCAGCATGCACCACCGCGATGGAGATCGGGACATGAAAACCGAGCGGGAAGAAATCGCTGCGGCCGACCGACTCATGCCGCAGCTGCTCGCGCATGCGCTCGTACGCCTCGTCGTCGCCGATCCGTTCGCCGGGACACTGCGTCGCCCGCACCAGCGCCTTGTCCACCCGGGTCTCGACGTCGAACACCACGATACTCATGGAAACTGCGCCTCGATTACTCGTACCCACACCGCCCTGCCCTCCTCTTCCTCCCGCACCTCGCGACTGGTCACGATAAAACCGCGTGCCGCGAGCGTCTCCGCCAGGCTGATGCGGGCGGTGTTTACCGAATCCGCCAGCCAGGCGCGTCCGCCCGGTCCGAGCAGGCGCGCCAGCGCCGCAACCAGCGCCCCCTCCGCGGCTTGATCATAGGCGACGTCGGCACCCAGGCAGAGGTCGAAGCCGCCGCACAGGGCCGGCTGCACCCAGTCCATCTGCACGCAGGCCGCGGCGACGCCGTTGTCACTGAGGCTGCGGCTCAACACCCGCAATGGCGCGCGCTGCCAATCGGTGGCGACGACGCGGGCGCCGCGCCGCGCTGCCACCAGCGCCGGCAGCCCGAGGCCGGCGCCGAGTTCGACGACGCGCGACGCGGCCCCGAGCTCGGCATCGGCGAGGACCATGCGCGCGAGCGCCACGGCCCCGGGCCAGAGGTGCATCCAATAGGGCGGCTCGGGCGCCGCCGCGTTGCGGAGCAGTGCATCGGCGTCGACGAACTGCTCGAGGGAGGCGGCACGCCACAACGGCACCAACGTCCCACCGAGGTCGAGCGTCGCACGCCGTAACGGGACCGGCTGCTCTCCCGCCACGTCAGTACCCCTCCGCCTCGATCTCGTCGTCGTCGAGACCGAACACATGGCCCACCTCGTGAATGATGGTCTTGCGGATCTCACGCCTGATCGCCCCCGGGGTACGAAACTCGCGCACCAGCGGCCGGTAGTAGATCGCAATGCGATCGGGCAGCCGCAGCCCCTCGTCGAGACCGCGCTCGTTCACCGGCACGCCTTCGTAAAGGCCGAAGATCGTATCGCGACGCGGATCGAGCCCCATGTCGCGCATGACGTCGTCGTCCGGCTCGTCCTCGACGACGACTTCCACGTCATCAAGATAGGCGCGGAACGGCTCCGGAATCTCATCGAGCGCCGCGACGACCAGGGCGCGGAAGCGTTCACGATCCATGCGACATTGTAGCGAGCCGACGGGCGGCTGGGAACGCCGGCGAGCTTCCTTGCACTCCAGGGATCTTGCTGCCAGAGACTCGCAGATGAACCGCCGCTCGTCTGCGTCAGTCCTTTCCGCCCTTCTGATCACCGCCGCCGCCTGCGGCACCAGTGGCGACGGATCGGAGGCGCGGCCGATCGAAGTGCTCTACTTCGTCTCCGGCGGACCCAATCTGACCTTCGAGTTCGTCGCAGCGCCGGACGCCAGTTGCGGCAGCACCGGCACCGGCATCCAAGGCGGCATCCAGGGCTTTTACCTGGACCACCAGTTTGGCGATCGCGTCTTTCAGACTCCGCACCTGTTCGTGCTCGAGAACGCCCGCCAACCGATCCGCGCCGTGATCCGCAACACCTCCACACTACCGATCGAGGTCGACATGTACCTCGGCATCGTTCAGGTCGTCGGCGGCGGGGACGCGGGCCTCATCCAGCCTGGCGCCTGCGGGACCATCGAGTCGGGGGCGTTCGGCACGACCGTTCCGGACGTGCGCGGCCCGCAGGTGAGGGTCGAGGTCTGCTCCCCACGCAATCCGCTGACCGGTGAACAGGATCTGAGCGTCGGTTGTCTGGACAACACACTCGATGCCAGCATCGGCTTCTTCGCCACCACCGGCGACATCGTCGCATCCACCCTCACCAGCTGCATGCTGCCGCCATTTCAACAGGCCTGCCGCACTCCCGCGACGTTCTTCTGGGAGCGGCCGCAGGACGTCTACGCGGCGGTGGCGACCGTTAATTCCGGCCAGAGCCCCGAGGGACAGCCGAAGGCGCGCGTCCGGTCCGAACTGTACATCAACGACACCCGCACGGACTTGTCGAGCGGCACCGAAACGATCGTCCAGCACGATTTCTAGGGGTGTTGTCCACAGGCGGAGAATCTTTCCGCCATAACGCACGGTTTTGCGCGAAGACTCGGCCGGGTCGACATTGTGCGCGCATACTCCCGATAACCTTACGGTATTCCGGAGTGCGGCGAAGCGCCGACGGGTGGAATACGGGGACTCGACCTAGGGCAGCTCCCGCCCGAGAGAAGAAATCAACAGGTCCTCCACAGGCCTGTGATCAGTTCTTTCCCACCGCCTTGACGATCTTTCTGGCGGCGTCCGACATATCGGTGCCCGATTCGATGTTCAGACCGGAGTCAGCCAGGATCTGGCGCCCGAGCTCGACGTTCGTGCCTTCGAGGCGCACCACGACCGGCAGCGCCAGCCTGACCTGTTTGGCAGCTTCGACGACGCCGTTGGCGATGATGTCGCACTTCATGATGCCGCCGAAGATGTTGACCAGCACGCCCTTCACGTTCTTGTCGGCGAGGATGATCTTGAACGCCTCCGTCACCCTCTCGGTTGTGGCGCCGCCGCCGACGTCGAGGAAGTTGGCGGGTTCGCCGCCGAAGTGTTTGATGATGTCCATCGTGGCCATGGCCAGGCCGGCACCGTTGACCATGCAGCCGATGTTGCCGTCCAGGGCGATGTAGCTGAGGTCGAACTTCGACGCTTCGATTTCCTTCGGATCCTCTTCGTTGAGGTCGCGCAGCGCACGGATCTCGGCGTGGCGAAAGAGCGCGTTGTCGTCGAACCCGAGCTTGGCATCGAGGGCCAACAGGTCGCCCTGCTTAGTCAGCACCAGCGGGTTGATCTCCGCCATGGCCGCGTCGCTGTCGACGAAGGCCTTGTACAGTCCGAGCATGAACGCCACGGCCTTGTTTATCGACGCGGCGGGGATGCCGATGCCGAAGGCCAGTTTACGGGCCTGAAACCCCTGCAGGCCGACGGCGGGGTCGATGCCCTCGCGCAGGATCTTCTCCGGGGTGCGGGCCGCGACTTCCTCGATCTCGACACCGCCCTCGGCCGAAGCCATCATCGCCAGGCGGCCGGTGCCGCGGTCGACAACCATGCCGACGTAGAACTCGCGCTCGATGTCGCGCAGTTCCTCGGCGAGAAGGCGCTTCACGACGCGGCCCTGCGGACCCGTCTGGTGCGTAACCAGCGTCGCACCCAACAACGCTTTTGCCGCCTGCTCCGCCTGCGCGGGGCTCTTGCACAGCTTCACGCCGCCGGCTTTGCCGCGGCCGCCGGCATGAATCTGCGCCTTGATGACGCAGCTGCCGCCGAACTCCTGCGCCGCTAGCGCGGCGTCCGCAGCACTCAGCACCTCGCGGCCCTGCGGCACCGCGACGCCGTAGCGCTTGAGCAATGCCTTGCCCTGGAACTCGTGGATGTTCACGTCGCCTGCCCCTCTCTCCCGCCCGCCAGTCAGGCGGTGAGATATTTTTCCGAAGCCGCGACCAGCTCGCGTACGTGCGAAACCGATTCCTCGAGTTGCTTCTTCTCGGCGGCGGTGAGGTCCACCTCAATGACTTTCTCGACGCCCTTCGCACCGATCTGGACCGGCACGCCGACGAAGAATCCGTTGACCCCGTATTCGCCTTCGAGGAGCGCCGCGCAGGGGAGAATTTCCTGCTTGTTGAACAGGTAGGCTTCGGCCATACGGATCGCTGCCGCCGCAGGCGAGTAGAAGGCAGAGCCGGTCTTCATCAGGTTTACGATCTCGCCACCGGCGCCGCGCGTGCGCTTCTCGATGGCGTCGAGCCGCTCGGCCGGGATCAGCTTTTCCACCGGCACGCCGCCGACATGGCAGAGGCTGCGCACGGGCACCATGTCATCGCCGTGGCCGCCGAGCACCATGGCCGAGACACTCTGTACCGAGACGCCGAGTTCCCAGGCGACAAAGGTGCGGTACCGGGCCGAGTCCAACACGCCGGCCTGACCGACCACCTTCTGCTTGGCGAAGCCGGTGACCCGCTTCATCGCCGTGACCATGGCGTCGAGCGGGTTGGTGATGACGATCACGAAGGAGTCGGGGGCATGCTTCTTGATCCCTGCGCCGACGTTCTTCATGACCTTCACATTGGTCTCCAAGAGGTCGTCACGGCTCATGCCAGGCCGCCGCGGCAGGCCGGCGGTGACGATGCACACGTCCGCCCCCTCGATGTCGGCCAGGTCGTTGGTGCCGGCGACCGACGCATCGAAGCCCTCGATCGGACCTGATTCCACGAGATCGAGCGCCTTGCCCTGCGGCATACCGTCGACAACGTCGAACAGGACCACGTCGCCGAGACGCTTGAGGAGGGCGAGATGGGCCAGCGTGCCGCCAATCGCGCCCGCTCCAATCATGGCAATCTTGCGTCGACTCATTGGGAAGGGATCCTTTCGCTGGAGACTGAGGTGCGCCCATCTCCCTACCGACTATCCTGCAGGTCATCAAGTCGTCCGCCGACGCCGCAGAGTTGTCTCGCCACCGGCACACGAGTAGGCATGCGCGCATGGCCTACGAACACATCCAACTCCTGCGCGACGGGCACGTCGCGACGCTGAAGCTGAACCGCCCGGACACCCGTAACGCCATGTCTCCGGCGATGGGCGAAGAAGTGCAGCACGCCGTCGAGGCGGTGCGCGGCGACGCGGACGTCCGCGTCCTCGTCGTCACCGGCGAGGGGAAGTCTTTCAGCGCCGGCGGCGACCTCGGCATGCTCGCCGCGGACGCCGGCCTGAGTGACGCGGCGCCCGGCATGGGCGGACCACCACGCGAGTTCTATCAACGCTTCCTGTCGGTGGCGACGCTGCCTATCCCGACGTTGGCCGCGATCAACGGCCACGCTATCGGTGCCGGGCTGTGCTTCGCGCTGGCCTGCGATCTCCGCATCGCGGCATCGGATGCGAAGATGGGGATGACCTTCACTCGCCTCGGCATTCATCCGGGGATGGGCGCCACCTACCTGCTGCCCCGCCTGATCGGCGCCGCGCGCGCCTGCGACCTGCTCTTCACCGGCCGCGTCATCGATGCCGAAGAGGCCGAGCTGCTCGGCCTGCTCAACGAAGTGGTACCGCGTGAAGCGCTGCCCGGCGCTGTCGAGGCGCTGACAGCGCAGCTCGCCACCGCGGCTCCGGTGGCCGTGCGTATGGTCAAGCGCGCTCTCTACCGCGGCCTGGAGCACTCCCTGGCCGACGCTCTCGACCTCGAGTCGATGCAGCAGCAGGCGACCTTCCAAACCGACGACGCCAAGGAAGGCATCCGGGCGGTAATGGAAAAGCGCGCGCCGGTGTTTCGCGGGCGCTGAACGAGCCGCGGATCAGCGCCCTTCCAGGAGCACCACCGAGGCGTTGGCACCGCGACCAACCGTGTGTCCGAGGGCGAGCCGCGCCCCGGGCACCTGGCGCGCCCCAGCTTCACCGCGCAGCTGCCAGTACAACTCGACGATCTGCCCGAGCGCCGAGGCGCCGAGCGGCTCGCCCTTTGAGAGCAGTCCACCGCTCGGATTGACCGGCAGCGGCCCGCCCATTTCGCTGCGGCGCTCCGCCACGAGCCGTCCGGCACCCCCCTTGGCGCACAGCCCGAGCTCCTCGCACGACAGCAGCTCGCGGCCAGCGTCGGTGTCCTGCACCTCGACCACCTGAAGGTCTTCGGGCCCGATGCCCGCGTCCTCGTACGCGGCGCGCGCCGCCAGCTCGGTCGGCGACGGCAGGTCATCGTCGAGCAATCCGCTCATCGGCGTGTGCTCGCCGAGGACGCTGCCGGGAAGGTGTGAGCGCAGCGCGGCGGCGCGCACGACGACACGCCCGGCCGCGGCGCCCTTGGTCCGGCGCAGCACGACCGCCGCCGCACCCTCGTTCGGCGAGCACAGCATGTAGAGCGTCAGGGGCTCGCAGACCACGGGCGAGTCCAGCACCTGCGCGAGGGTCAACGGCTTGCGAAACATGGCGTATGGGTTGGCGACGCCGTTGGCGTGATTCTTCACCGACACCGCCGCCAACTGCTCGCGCGTCACGTCCGAGTCCCGCATCAGGCGCTGCGCACGCAGGGCGAAGTAGGCCGGAGTCACCGCCAGCCCAGCCTCTTCGCGCCACGGCTCGAAGAACGACGAGCGAATGATGCCCTTCGGCATCTTCTCTATGCCGAAGACCAGTACGGTGTCGCAGCGGCCGGAGCGGATCGCCTCGACACCGAGCCCGAGCGCGGCGCCACCGCTTGCGCAGCCGGCCTCGACGTTGACGATCGGCGCGCCGCTCATGCCGAGTGCCGTCAGGACCTTGTGGCCCGCCGCGACGCCGCTGTACACGGTGCCGCAGAAGGCCGCCTGGAAGCCGCCGCGCGGCACGCCGGCATCGGCAAGGGCCTGCTTGACCGCCGCGACGCCGAGTTGCGTGACAGTCAATCCGTCGAAGCGGCCGAAGGCGTGCATGCCGACGCCGGCGATCTCCACCCCGATGTTCACGGCGCCTCCCCCGGCGCGAAGGCATAGGTGCATACCTGACGGCCCTCGCTGTCGACGTGCAGGGGGGCGACGACGAAGCGCATCGCCATGCCGGCGCGGAGCGCCGCCGGATCGGCCTCCGTGAGGCGGGTGACGATGCGCAGCCCCTCCGCCAGTTCGACGACGCCGAACCCGAACGGCACCTCCCCTGCATAGCCCGGCGGTCGGTTGCGCACCCCGGTGTACAGCCAGAGGGTCGCGCCGCCGCTCACGGCGCGCGTCTCGCACCCATCCGCGGAGCAGTAGGGGCAGTCCGGACTGGCCGGAAAGTGCCAGCGCGCACACGCGACACAGCTCGCCGCCAGCAGCGAAGCGGCAGCGCCCAGCGTGAACAGCCCTGCGGTCACCGGCACGGTCTGCATCGCCCCTCCTCTATCCCCGGCGCTTGGCAAACAGCGCGTCCAATTCGGCGCGCGTCGTCGGC